>Ga0138256_10001950_pt1 | contig 22200 bp, 18 predicted proteins | sample KNB2016incub_MG_FD_105486 | JGI IMG/M metagenome (GOLD analysis project Ga0138256, IMG submission 105486) | Active sludge microbial communities from wastewater in Klosterneuburg, Austria - KNB2014incub_MG | ecosystem: Engineered > WWTP > Activated sludge > Unclassified | place: Austria... | reverse complement strand
TCGGTCGTCAGGCGGTCGACCTCGCGCATTTGTTTGGCGGTAAGTACCTTTTGCACAATAACTAAGTTGCCATGAATGGGCCGGAAGAGCCAGTTGGCAGAGGTCGCCTAATGATTAATCAATTGGGAAACAAATAGGACTAGTTTGACAATCGTTGGGTCTTTCGCAAGTTGGATATTCGGCGGGGCAGTAAACTACAAACTACTGAAATTGCACCTGGAATCGTCGTTTGGTTAGTTTGCGACACCGACGGCGTATTGGTTGTCAGCTTACGCTTGACGCTTTTTTCGTGGTAAAATCCTGTCAGAGATGAAGTGGGACATCCTCATTTTAAGAATTACGTTTGTGGGAATGCTGATCCTGCTCGGCTATCTGCTGAATCCGTTTGAGCGGACACAGCGGTTTGGGTTAAGCGAGATTCATGATGACTCAATACGGCGTGTTCTCTCTGCCACCTTGGGAGCATCGCTTGGAATGCTGGTAATTGCATTTGAGATGCGAGTTCGCAGTGCCTCGCTAAAAACGCTAATTGGCGCGGCGGTTGGCTCAATCCTAGGAATTGTCGGGGCGTTCCTTATCGGGGTTCTGATTTCGATTCAAAAAGAAGCCGCAGTCTCGGCTGAGATGCAGACTTTCCTGACGATCTCATTGATGTTTTTTATGGGCTACGTCGGGCTGATGGTGGGCGCCGCCAAGGGCGAGTATCTGGACTTGTCGGCCCTCGGCGGCATCTTTAGCGACAAAAACGTCAAGCGCGACTATAAAATTCTGGATACTTCGGTGATTATCGATGGTCGCATCGCGGATGTCGCGGAAACGGGGTTTTTGGGTGGTGCCCTGATTATTCCCCATTTTATTTTGGCAGAACTGCAGCAGGTCGCCGATTCCGCAGATTCCTCAAAGCGTCAACGCGGGCGACGGGGCCTGGACATGCTCCAGCGACTGCGAAACAACAGCAAGCTTGATATCCAGATCGTCGAGACTGATTTTCCGGCTGTAAAAGAGGTTGATCTCAAGCTGATCGAACTCGGCATGCAGCTTGATGCCGTGATTGTAACCAATGATTTCAATCTCAATAAGGTTTCCCAACTCCGCGGCGTTGCTGTCCTCAACATCAACGAACTTGCAAATGCGTTGAAGCCCGTTGTTTTGCCGGGCGAAGCGATGAGGGTCTTTGTCCTGAAGGAAGGAAAGGAATACAACCAGGGCGTTGCCTATCTTGATGACGGTACGATGGTGGTTGTCGATAATGCCCGTAAACTGATCGGCAAGACTGCGGATATAGCGGTGACGAGCGTTTTGCAGACGACTGCCGGTAAGATGATCTTTGGCCGGCTCTGGGAAGAAAAAGATGAATCAAATGGCGGAACGGAGAATTCGTCCTTTAATATTCATGATTCGCGATCGCTCGGCTTTCGTAAAGCGACACGGGAACTGCGCCAAACAACAATTATCGAAGAGATCGAGTAGCCAGTTTAATAATGATTAGTAAATGATGAAACGATACTAACCCTTTACTGTTAAGCTCAACACCTTTCACTATCCATGAACACCGCCATCATTGTTGCCGCGGGCAGCGGAGAAAGATTTTCTGCTAGCCGGCCGAAGCAGTTTGTCGATCTTCTCGGAAAGCCCTTAATAGTCCATACTTTAGCGAAATTCGAATCGTGCCCTGAGATTGACGACATCGTACTCGTTTTGTCGGAAGCAGGGAAGGCCGAATTTGAGATTTCGAATTTTGGATTAGACATTACCAAATTGAAACGGATCGTGGTGGGCGGGTTGACGCGTGCGGAGTCGGTACGCAATGGCCTCGAGGCGGTGCGGCCTGATACCCAAGTCGCAGCGGTCCACGACGGAGCGAGGCCGCTGGTTTCGAGTGTTGAGATTGCTGCGACGATTTGCAAGGCCGCCGAGCATGGAGCGGCATGCCTGGTGGCAGAGGTAACTGACACTATTAAGGAAATTCAGGGTGAATTCATCTCGCGGACAATTGATCGAGGCAGTCTGCGAAGGGCCCTGACGCCGCAGGCATTCAAGTACGATATTCTAAGGCGTGCGATTGATGGTGTGGAACTCGACGAAGCAGTAACCGATGAATGTATGCTAGTTGAACGGTTGGGAATAAGGGTCGCATACGTCGAAGGAAGTACACGAAATATAAAGATCACCCGGCCTGACGATCTTTTATTCGCGGCCAGCATCCTAAAAGGAGAAATTAGTTAATCCTTATGTTTCGGATCGGGTTTGGCACTGACATTCATCGTTTGGTTTTGGGAAGGCCGCTGGTCATTGGCGGTGTTCGTATCGAATCCGATCTCGGGGCGGACGGCCATTCCGACGCAGATGTCCTGATGCATGCCGCTGCCGATGCCATACTCGGAGCCCTGGCACTGGGCGACTTGGGCGCGCATTTTCCAAATGACGAAGAGCGTTGGCGAAATGCCGAAAGCTCCCAATTTCTCAGCCATGCCGTAGGCCTCGTCCGGGAAAGAGGCTATGCGGTTGAAAATCTCGATTCCGTGATTGATCTTGAAAAGCCAAAACTTCGGCCGCACATCGATGCGATGCGTGCGAATCTTGCTGCCGCATTGCTGGTGGAAATAGATAGCGTGAGTGTTAAAGCAAAAACCGGTGAAACGGTCGATGCCGTTGGCGAACGACGGGCCGTCAAGGCCGAGGCTGTCGTTTTGCTTAGGAAAATTGTGGCATAGACTTGAACTCGAAGCTGTGCGAAACTTGTAAAACGTTTTTCTAATTCTCAATTACGATTTGGGTACGCGGTTAGTTAAAATATGCGTCCACAGCAAATTATCGCGACAAAACGTGACGGAAAGGCTCTTTCCGACTCGGAAATTGCGGACTTTATCGACGGCGTCGTTGACGGCTCATGGGCCGATTATCAGATCACTGCTCTGATAATGGCGATGTTCATTCGCGGGTTAAACCGCCGCGAACAATATTCGATCACCAGCGCGATGCTGCATTCGGGGACGATGATGGATTTTTCCGACATCGACGCTCCGAAAGCGGACAAACATTCGACCGGCGGAGTCGGCGACAAAACATCGCTCATAATTGCGCCTTTGGCGGCCGCCTGCGGCCTGGCGGTGCCGATGATTTCGGGGCGCGGCCTCGGCCACACCGGCGGTACATTAGATAAGCTCGAATCGATTCCGGGCTTTGACGTAAACCTGCCTTTTTCAAATTTTAAGAAAGTCCTAAAAAAATGCGGCTTTGCCCTCGCCGGCCAAACCAAGCAGATCGCGCCGGCAGACAAGAAAATATATGCCCTGCGAGACGCGACGGCCACGGTACCCTATATTCCGCTAATTGTCGCATCGATAATGTCGAAAAAACTCGCCGAAGGGCTCGATGTTTTGGTGCTGGACGTTAAGACCGGATCCGGTGCCTTTATTCAAAAATACGCCGAATCACTCAAACTCGCCAAGGCCCTTTGCGAAACCGGCAAGTCTTTTAGCGTCAATACGCAGGCCCTGATAACTGACATGAGCCAACCGTTGGGCAGATTCGTCGGCAACGCGCTCGAGGTTTACGAATGCGTCAGGATACTTCGCAATGAGGCGGACGATCTGATGAAGCATACGCTCGAACTTTCAGTTGAACTCACGGCAATGATGTTAATTCAAAGCCGCATCGCGAGTTCAATGGATAACGCCAAATCTCGGATCGAAAAGGCCCTTGCGTCCGGCGAGGCGTTTGACCGTTTTCGGCAGAATGTCGAACTTCAGGGCGGCGACACAAAGATTTGTGACAAGCCGGACATGTTGTTTGCCAAGGGGCTGGCGAAGGTGCCGGTACAGGCCGGAATAGGCGGTTATCTCGCCGAGATTGATACCTTTGAGCTCGGACGCTCGATTTGCGATATTGGCGGCGGCCGGTTGAAGGCAGAGGACGGTGTCGATCACGCCGTCGGCTACGAATGCCTGAAGAAAATAGGTGACCGAGTGCAAAAGGGTGACGAACTGGGCATCATATATTGCCGCGATAAAAAACAGGGCAATCGCATTAGCGAAAAGGTTGTTGCGGCCCACAAAATATCCCGGGAAATCTCAAGGACAACTAAATTGATACGAGCCGCGGTCTAAATCATATGAATCATCGCAAGCTGTTATTGATTGCCGTCATTATTACCGCGTTTTCTGCATTATCCTGCACACGACAGCATGCCGAGGCGCGACGCGAAGGGTGCCGTATAAAGGTCGGCATTGTTTTTGACATCGGCGGCAAGAATGACCGCTCATTCAACGCCGCCGCCTGGGAAGGGGTAAAACGTGCCCAGCAAGACCTGGACATTTGCCTTTATGACGTAGAACCCGGCAACCCGACCTCGATCGAACCCGCCATGCGGGCTTTTGCAGAGAAGAATTTTGATTTGATCATCGGCGTTGGCTTTGCCCAGGGGCCGATCATGCAAAAGGTCGCGCTCAATTATCCGCAGAACAAGTTTGCAATCGTCGATGGCGTTATTTTTGAAGAGGATGGCAAAACGCCGCTGAAAAACGTTGCCTCGTTGGTCTTTCGCGAGCATGAAGGGTCGTATTTGGTCGGCATGATTGCCGCGTCAAAATCCAAAACCGGTGTTCTGGGCTTTCTCGGCGGTATGGACATTCCGCTGATCCATCGTTTTGAAACGGGGTACGAGGAGGGCGCACGGGCCGTAAATCCAAACATCAAGATCATTGATAACTACGTCGGTGTAACCGATGGCGCTTGGAATAATCCAGGCAAAGGCAAGGAACTATCACTGGCTCAAATCGAGAAGGGAGCGGATGTTATCTTCACGGCGGCCGGCAACTCAGGACTCGGCGCGTTTGATGCGGTCGAGCAGTACGGCAAAAATGCGCAGGGCGAGGCAAACAAATTTGTTATTGGCGTCGATTCCAATCAAAACGGCGTTAAGCCCGGATTCGTTTTAACATCGATGGTCAAAAAGGTAGATAATGCGGTCTATGACGTGGTGAAGGAAGTGTTGAACAACCAGTTTGTGGGTGGATTTCACGTTTTCGGCCTCGACAAAGACGGCGTCGCATATGCCCTCGATGACAATAACAAGGCCCTTATCCCTGCGGACGTAATCAAAAAAGTCGAAGACGCGAGAACCAAGATAGGGACCGGCGAGATCAAGGTGACGGATGCAATGGCAAATTAAATAATGCTTGAGTTACGGAACATAACGAAAACATTCGGCAATGTCGTTGCCAACAACGACGTTTCGATAGCTGTTCACAAAGGTACGATTCACGCGATTGTCGGCGAAAACGGCGCCGGAAAATCGACCATCATGCGTATCGCCTACGGCTTTTATACTGCCGACAGCGGTGAGATTTTGGTTGACGGTAATGTGGTCTCGATCAAGGGGCCGCACGATGCGATCGCACTTGGAATCGGCATGGTGCATCAGCATTTTATGCTGGTTGATACGATGACGGTTGCGGAAAACATTATTCTGGGGGCCGAGACCGGAACCGCTGCCAACCTGGACCTCGATAAAGCGAACGCTGAAATTAAGGCTCTCTCCGACGAATTAAAGCTTAATGTCGATCCGCAGGCCGTAGTTGAAGACCTGTCAGTAGGCCAGCAGCAGCGGGTTGAACTGCTTAAGGCCCTTTATCGCAATGCTGAATTGCTCATCCTTGACGAGCCAACGGCTGTTCTGTCGCCTCAGGAAGTCGAAGAATTCTTTGCAATTCTTCGCCGAATGAAAGAACAAGGAAAAACTGTAATCATCATCACTCATAAGTTGGAAGAGGTGCTCGCGATTTCCGATGAGGTTACGGTCATGCGTGATGGAAAATCCGTTGGCAACGTCAAGACGGAGCAAACGACGGCTAAGGACCTCGCCCGCATGATTGTCGGCCGCGACGTGCTGCTGCGAGTTGATAAATCTGATTCCGCTCCGGCGGAGACCGTGCTCAAGGTTGAGAATTTATCGGTCCGCGGGACTCACGGAGATGCAGTAAAAGGAGTTTCATTTTTAGTTCGAGCGGGCGAAATAGTAGGAATTGCCGGAATCGAAGGCAACGGCCAATCGGAGCTAATCGAGGCACTTTCGGGCCTTGCGAATTCGACGGCCGGAATTGTCGAGTTTGAGGGACGAGATGTTACAAATCGTTCGGCCCGCGATCTGAAAGAACTCGGAATCGCCCATATTCCAGAGGATCGGCATAAGCGCGGATTGCTGCTCAACTCGGACCTTGGGGAAAATTCAATTCTCGGCGTACATTATCGCCCGCCAGTCGCTACGGGCGTTGGATTTATGAGCGGTGCGGCGATTTCGGCTCGAGCGGCAGACATAATTCAAAAATTTGATGTTCGTCCGCCAAATGTAACCCTTCCCGCGAAATCACTATCTGGCGGGAATCAGCAAAAATTAATTATTGGCAGAGAGTTTGAACTCAACCCAAAACTGCTGCTAGTCTCACAGCCAACCCGCGGCGTCGATATAGGAGCTATCGAATTTATCCACCGCAAACTAATTGAACTTCGCGATGCCGGCTCAGCCATCCTGCTGGTTTCCGCCGAACTCGAAGAGGTGACGGCCCTGGCTGACCGCCTGCTGGTCATCCGTGAAGGCAAAATTGTCGGCGAAGTCGATCCAAAAACCACGTCGACCGAAGAAATCGGCCTGATGATGACCGGCGGTTGATATCTATTTGGATTACGGTGCAAAAAGCTATACTCAAGAGCATTGCTCCCCAACTGGTCGTCGCGGATGTGGTCGCGACCGCCGAGTATTACCGGGACGTTCTTGGATTTAAGGTCCTTGGCTATTTTGCTGAGCCGCCGGTTTATTCGATGGTCGCGAGGGACGGCGTGGAGATGCACTTCGGTAAAGCGGAAGCGGCGGGTACGTCCAATTCGATTGTCCGAAGCGGAAGCTTTGACGTCTATATATGGGTGAGCGACATAAATGCCATTTTTGAGGAACTGACCGCGAGCGGCGCCGACATCCTCGAAGGCCCCGTCAAGCGCATATACGAAAGTACCGAGGTCGTCGTCAAGGATTGCAACGGATTTATCCTGACGTTTGCCGATTGATTTACTGGTGTTTGCATAAGGATCGAGATTGGTCAGCAGGCTATCGCTTGGCTCGACACACCATGTTTGTACCCTTGCCGCTGCAGCCAGTCGGCGGCAATAAGCGGGCGGAGCGATTATTCGCCGAATATCGCCTTCATTTTATCGACGGCACGCTCTAGATTCTCCATCGACGTGGCGTAAGAAAATCGCAAAAAGCCATCCGCGCCAAAGCCTTCACCGTCGGTGACGACTATGTGGGCGTCTTTTAACAACCTATCCGCAACATCGGCAGAGGCTGCAAACTCGGTGCCGAGCAGGCCGCGCACGTCCACAAACGCGTAAAACGCACCTTCCGGCATCGCGCATTTAAATCCTTTTATTTCATTCAGGGCCGGGACAAACCAGTTGCGTCGGCGTTCGTATTCGGCGGTCATATCTGCAATTGCACGAAGTGTTTCATCCGTATTGAGCAGAGCTTTCGCGCAGGCGTATTGAACAAACGACGTTGGGTGGGTCGCCGAATGGCTTTGCAGCTTGACCATGGCCCGTGTCCATACCGGATTTGCAATCGTGTAACCGGCTCGCCAACCGGTCATCGCGTAGGTTTTTGAGAAACTGCCGGCGACGCACACAAACTCGCGAAGTTCATCAGGCAGTGAGGCAAGCGAAAACGGTTTGGCCGGCGGATAGGCAAAGAACAGATAGCATTCGTCCGTCATGACGTAAACGCCGCGGGCGGCACAAATCTCGACAATGCGACGCATCTCGTCGGCCGGAACAACGCGGCCCGATGGGTTGCTTGGGCTGTTGATGATCAGAAGCTTAGTTCTGTCTGTGATCGCCGCCGCAACCTGATCGGCCGTGAGGATAAAATCCGTCGCTTCGGTGTCGATAAATACGCTGTTTGCCCGACAAAACGTAACGATCTCGGGGAAAGTAACCCAATATGGTTTGGGAATCAGTACATCATCGCCCGGATTGAGGAGCGTACAGGCAGCGTTAAACAGAGCCTGCTTGCCGCCGCAAGACGCGGCGACCTCGTCGAGTTTTATCTCTGCGCCAAACTGGCCCGCATAAAACTCGATCACGGCGTTACGAAAATCAGCCATTCCGGCAGTCGCCGTGTATTTTGTAAGGCCTTTGTCTAGCCCCTCAATAGCATATCTCTTGATAAATTCGGGCGTATCGAAATCAGGTTCGCCGACCGATAGGTCGATTACGTCAATGCCCCTCGCACGCATCTCTGCTGCCGCTTGGGCAGCGATAAGCGTCGAAGAGCCTTTCATCTTGGCGACATTTTCAGAAACGGGAAAGGTCATATCAATATTTTGCCACACCGCGAACGGGGAACACAGGGACTCGGTTGGCGCGGGCTCGGGACGATACAAAAATGTAAGAAATGGCAGGTTCAGTGCTGTTTTTCACGCATACGCTTCTCGACAAGTTCCGGGATGAGGCCCTCGACGCGGCCGCCGAGTTCGAATACCTGTTTCATGAGCGTGGACGAGACATATGAATACTCTTCACCGGCCATTAGGAAAACGGTCTCAATCGTTGGCTCAAGCCGCCTGTTCATCAGTGCCATGCGCAGCTCGTATTCATAATCGCTCACGGCCCGTATGCCGCGGACGATCGCCGTTGCTTGACGTTCACGGGCGAAATCAGCCGTCAGGCCGGAGAAACTATCGACAATCAGCTTGCAGTCACCGGTTTCGACGCCTGGCAATACTTCGCGGATCATTTCGCAACGTTCTTCGACCGTGAACATCGGCCGTTTGTCGGCATTATTCAAAACCGCCACTATAATTTCGTCAAAAAGCGGTGAACTGCGCTTTATAATATCGAGATGGCCATTGGTTAAAGGGTCAAAGGAACCCGGAAAGATTGCTCGGCGCATATTGCTAGAATTTTGTCTGCAAAAGCTGTTTAGCCTTTGCGGTTTGCTCGTCATATTCCGGCAGATAAGCCGGGTCAGGCTTCATTTGCAGCACGGATTCGAGCTGTCTTTTTGCTTCCGCATCGTTGTTAAGAGCCAGGTGAGCCTGCGCGAGATAGAGCCGTGCATCTCCGTTACCCTTTCCGAGCGCGAGTGATTTTTCGAGATATTCGACTGCCTTTTTTAGGTCACCGCCCATTAGGCGGGTTTCGAGCTCAATTTTTCCGAGCACGGCATACGCACTCGCAAGTTCGTAGTCGGGCTGCAGTTCTATCACCTTGTTCATTGCGGAGCGGATATCGCCAACTGACGTTATCGCTATAACGATCGGGCTTCGGTTTGCCTGTTCGCCAACGTTTGCTCCGTACCAAAAATAACCATCCGGCTTATTGGGCTCCATTTGCATTGCCAGCTTTCCCGCGGCCTTTCCATTATTAAGCGATGCGTCTCGTTCCTTTTCGTCCTCGGTATGACGTCCGAGGAAATAATTGTTGCGGGCAAATTTCCACTCGACCTCGTAATTGCGAAGGTTGTTGATTCGGGCACCGGCAAGAGTTTTAATGGCTTCGCGAAGTTTAGAAAGGTCTTTTCGTTCGCTGAACAACTGGTCTGCTTTTGCTATCAAGTCCGCCGAAGGCGGCACTTTGGGTGCTCCAACCGACTCATCATCACCGGAACAGCCGGAAAGTAGGCACAATGTAATTACAAATGTAATTAAAATGTAAAAGTTATTGGTTTTCACGAACGATTTCGCGTCAAAAATGCTATTATGCCTTTATTCGAAATTCACAGCTTATTTTTTGAGCTAAGTAAAAATAGCATAAAGCCCGAATGAATAAAAACGGACAGCCAGCAGCATTCTACGATCTCGAAGGCACGCTGGTCAGCACAAATCTCGTACACACGCTCGCATTTTACGCGAAACGCCAGCAGGGCCTGTGGCAAACCGCAAAGAAAAGCGTCGGGACGCTGGCAAAATTGCCATTTTTTGGCATCACCGATCTATACTCGCGGAACGTTTTTAATGAAGTGTTTTTCCGCAGCTACGCCGGTTTTTCTCAAGACCGCCTGAGGTACTTTTCTGACGAATTATTTGAAGAGGTCTTGAAACCCGCAATTTTTCCGGGAACATTTGATCTAATCCGCTCAGGCGTTAAGATTGGCCAGCGACAAGTCGTTCTGACCGGCGCGCTCGATTTCACAATCGCTCGATTAATGGACCACCTCGGTATCGACGATTACGTTGCCAATCGCCTCGAATTTGTCAACGGTTATGCCACCGGCCGCGTTCTGCCGCCCGTGATGGCGTCCGCCACAAAAGCGCAATGGATCAGGCAGTACGCCGAGCGCGAGAATATAAATCTATCCGACAGTTACGCCTACTCCGATTCGATCTCTGATCTGCCGATGCTCTCGATAGTCGGCCATCCGGTCGCCATCTGTCCAGATTTTCGTCTGAAACAGACGGCATTGCAGCACGATTGGGCGATCTTGGATTTGAAATAGGTGGTTTTCATTAGCTGGATGTAGGGAAAGCTAAACCATTTGGGCATTGTATAGGAAGTCCGGGAAATAGGAATCATTTATAACGCCAAGCTGCTGGTTGGCGGCTGACGCTGTACAATTTATATGGCCTTACAACTAAGACGCAAAACACACGAATCGATCGTTTACATCGACAAAGACTCCGCGCCGCGGATTATGCCGTTTGGCGAGGATTTTATTATTAATGACCTGCCGGTTGGGACGCGGGTGATCTATCCGAATCCGCCGATCAAAGGGTTGCCTAACCGCGAGGCGGCGATCAGGTATGCGGTCAATCATCCGATCGAGATGGAGCCGCTTTATGCGCTGCTTGAGCCGGGAATGCGGGTGACGATAGCGATGGACGATATTTCGCTGCCGCTGCCGCCGATGCAGACGCCTGATCTGAGGCAGACGATGCTCGAGGTCGTGCTGGATATGTGCGGGGCGAATGGCGTCGATGATGTGCACCTGATCATCGCAAATTCGCTTCACCGCAAGATGACGGCGTGGGAAATGAAACGGATGGTCGGCTCGGCCATCTTCGATGAATACTACCCAGACCGCTATTACAATCATGATGCCGAGGACGACGACAACCTCGTCACGCTCGGCCATACACGGCATAATGAACCGCTCCGCGTAAACAAGCGGGCGATCGAGAGCGACCTGCTGATCTACATCAACATCAATCTGGTTCCGATGGATGGCGGACATAAATCCGTCGCCGTGGGTTTGTGCGATTACGAAAGCTTGCGGGCACATCATGACCCGCAGACGATCCGCGACTCGGATTCGTATATGGACCCGCCAAAATCCGTTTTGAATCACAAGGTCATTCGGCTCGGAAAATTGGTCGATGAAAACTGCAAGGTCTTTCATATTGAGACGGCTTTGAACAACCGCATGTTCCCCGAAGGCTATGATATTTTGACGCGGAATGAGGATGAATTCTCATTCGCCGACCGCCTGAAATGGGAGGCGATGACGCGGACATTTTCTAAACTGCCGCGCGTTGCCCGCCGTAAAATGCTGCATGCCATACCTGCGGCATACGAGCTGATTGCGTGTTATGCCGGTTCGACTGAGCCGGTACATGAGAAGATTCTTGAAATGAATTACCGGCAGTACGAAATACCGGTAAAAGGGCAATGCGACATTTTGATCTCGGGCATTCCGGACATTTCGCCGTACAACGTTTATTCGGCGCTCAATCCGCTGCTGGTGCAGGTGATGGCACTCGGCTATCACTTCAATATGTATCGCAACAAGCCGCTTCTGCGTGATGGCGGAGTGATGATCATTACGCATCCGTGTTTTGATGAGTTTGACCACGATTTTCACGCACCCTACATCGAATTTTTTCATCGCCTGCTGCCGGAATCACGAGATGCGTTTTACCTGCGCGAAAAATACGAACGCGAATTCGCCTCGAATCCGGCGTACATCGAGATGTACCGTCGCGGCAATGCATACCACGGCGCACATCCGTTTTTTATGTGGTACTGGGGCGAAAACGGCCGCCAACACGTAGGCAAGGTAATAGTCGCCGGGGCCGAAAACGCCCACGTACCCGAGATACTCGGATGGGAACGCGCCGACAACCTAACCGAAGCCATCGCCATGGCAAGGTCGTACATGGGCCGCAACGCCGAGATCACGATGCTGCATCAGCCGATAATTGGGTTGTGTAATGTGACGGATTAGAAAACAAGTGATGAGTGATTAGTTATGAGTGATGAGATAGATGCGGTTGCAGATTGTTACCGGAGCGAGCCGAGCGCTGTATTAGAAGACGACGATGAGTTGGAAGTGAGCTATCGAGAAATGGCCGCTGATTTAGAAGCGGAGGCAGAAGCTCTGGAATGGATTGAGGGAACGCTTGAAGACTTCTGTGATGAGCCGTGGGAGGAGTAGCCTCGTTCACGAGGCCTTCCCGAAGGGAGCATAGCCCCGTCGTTTACGGCGGGGTACGAGTCGATTTTGATCACCAGCCCGTTTCAACGGGCTTACCCGGCCGGTGGCTTAAGCCAAGAGCGAGAAGGACGTTAAAAACGCCCTCGCATTTTTCGCCGACACTGACCACGCCGTAAACGACGTGACTAAATGCCGCGAAACGCGGAAAGCCTCGTGAACGAGGCTGAAAAATCAATGTTCGAAATTCAATTATCTGAGCCTAGATATTCGATCTGCGACTGTTGCGGAGGCAGGTTGACAAATTTAACGAGATTTGTCATCAAGGACGATAACGCTTTCGCAATTTATCACGCGACCTTTGGCGCCAGTCATCCAGAAAAAGGCGTGCTTCTGGCAATCGGTATTGATAATGACTGGAGCGAAAGCGAATCATTAACCCGCGTCTCCTTTCCGTGTTGGATATTTATGTCGAACAATGAGTATCGCGTTTCAGTAACCGACAAAGCGGAGTCGCCTTGGAACGAATCAAAGGTCCTGGGAAAAATGCTCGACCGTCAAGAGGCGCTGGAACATCGGTTTATCAATGAGGTTTTTCATCTTATCGACCATATTGTTGAAGAAGATACGGATATTAAAGGACTATTTGAGGGCGAGATTATCCATTAGCTTGTTTTAAGATGAAACTATCACCAACAGAAATATTTAAGGGTAAAAAGATCTTCTTTATCGGCGGGACCGGGTTTGTGGGGAAGGTTACGTTGTCGATGCTTTTGCATAATTTTCCGGATATTGGGAAGGTTTATGCGACGGTGCGGGCGCGGGATGCGGCGGAGTCGAAGATACGGTTTTGGACCTCGATCGTGACTTCGCCGACGTTTGATCCGCTGCGTGAGAAGTATGGCGACTCTTTCACGGATTTTATTAAATCTAAGGTCGTGCCCGTTAACGGCGACGTCGGGAATGAGTATCTTGGGCTTGATGAAAAGGATGCGAAAAAGATAATGCGTGACACAGACATCATTATTAATGGTGCTGGTAATGTGACGTTTAATCCGCCGCTTGAGTCGGCTTTGCGCACCAATATCAATGGGTCGAACAATATCATCAAGATGGCCCGGATGATGAAAAGGCCGCGCCTGGTGCATGTTTCGACGTGCTTTGTTGCCGGCAAACGCAGCGGGCCGATCTGGGAAAACGAACCGGTCGTCGGATATTTTCCGCGAAAGAATGAGCTGGTCGGAACAGTTTTTGATGTCAATCGCGAGGTCGAGGACTGTGCCCGTTTGTCAGAGCAGGCGAGGCAGGAAGCGGACGATGCGGTGCAGCACGCGAAGTTTCGCGAGCTGGCACGCAACCGGTTTACGGAGGAAGGCCGTGACCCGGACGACGAGGCCGAGCTGAAATCGGCGATCTTTCGCGAGCGGAAAATGTGGATCCGCGAACGCACGACCGAGCTTGGCTCGGCGCGGGCCGAGTATTGGGGCTGGACAAATATTTATACATATTCCAAGTCGCTGGCGGAGCAGATCATCGCTTCGCAGGACGACATCGTAAAAGTGCTGGTGCGCCCTTCGATCGTCGAGTCGTCGAATCAGTATCCATTTCCCGGCTGGAACGAGGGTTTTACGACGACCGCGCCGCTTATCCTCATTGCGCTCCGTGGGCAGCCGATCATTCCGGTCAATGAAAAGCTGATCCTCGATATTATTCCGGTCGATATGGTTGCGGGGGCGATACTCGCGGCGACGATGAATGCGCTTGTCGATCCGAAACCGCCGTTGGTCTTTCAGGCGTCATCAGGCGACTCGAACCCGAACGATATGAAACGCATCGTTGGTCTCGTTGGGCTATATAAGCGCCGCCATTTTGACGACAAAGAGACGGGTAACAAGATCGCCAATAAACTCGCCGGAATGGTTGAGGCGATCCCGGTCAAACATCGCACCTACGAACTCGCCTCCGCACCGATGCTAAATAAATTGGCCAAGTCCGCCGACAAACTGCTCGATAAAGCGGCGCCAAATTGGGGCGGCGGACGGATCGGGAACATTGTTTCGGACTTGCGTAAATCGGTCGAGTCATTTGAACAGACGACAAAAGAGACGATGGATGCGTTTGCGATGTTCAAACCATTCATGATCGACAACGAGTATCTATATCGATCGGACAATGTGCGGGCATTGCATTCGCTGATCAGAGAAAAGGAAAAAGCTCTGCTGCCGTGGTATCCCGAGAAGCTAGACTGGTACGACTATTGGCTCAACGTCCATTTTCCGGGAATGCGAAAATGGGTGCTGCCGACGCTCGAAGAAGAGCTAAAGGCGGTCGAAAAACGGTCTTACACCTACAAAGACCTGCTCGATCTGTTCGATACATCGGTCAAACGGTTCCCGACTCGCGTCGCAATGCGTATCGAGCGTGACGGGCGTAAAGAGCAATACACTTACGAAGATGTCTATGAACTGACAATGCGAGCGGCCGGATTCTTTGCAAAAAACGGCATTGGTTCCGGAAGTCGTGTCATTCTGTTCTCAAACAATATGCCGGAATGGGGAATGGCCTATTTTGGCATTTTGAAAACAGGTGCGACGGCGATACCGATCGATCCGGCTTCGACAGTTGACGAGATCATCGCGTTTGCTAAGGCCGGTGAGGCTTCGGCGATAGTGCTGTCGCCGAAATTGGCGGCGGAGAATGGGGCGTTGGAACAGACTCTCCGAATTGAGTTCGCTAAGGAAAGCGATGGCAAGCGGGACGCTTGCGGTCCAGTCGTTTGGACATTTGATGAGGTATTTGAGATTCAGAGTGAAACGGAAGAGGCTCGGCGGAACGCTTTGCTGCCGGCGAAGATACATTCTAATGCCATCGCTTCGCTGATCTTTACTTCGGGCACGACGGGTACGCCAAAGGCGGTGATGCTGTCGCATAAGAATTTCGTCAACATGATCTCGATGCTCTCGTCGGTGCTGGATATGGACATTACCGACGGCGTTTTGTCGGTGCTGCCGATGCATCATACGTTTGAGTTTTCTGCGGGCTTCCTGACGCCATTTTCGAATGGGACGCAGATCACATATCTAAATGAACTGACCGCTGAGGATCTGGCCCGAACCATTGAAAATAGTCATGTTACGGGCCTCGTCGGTGTGCCGGCGTTGTGGGAGATGCTGCATCGGCGGATCAAAACGCGGCTTCGTGAAAAAGGCGACTGGATCGCCGATCTGGCTGACAATGTTATCGAATTTAATGCCTGGATCCGTGACAACACGCCATTTAACCTTGGCCCGATTGTCTTTTTCCCGATCCATCAGGGAATGGGCGGTCAGATGCGATACCTGATCTCCGGCGGTTCGGCGTTGAGTGAAAAGGTACAGAAAGACCTGCACGGGCTTGGTTTTACGGTGCTTGAGGGTTACGGGTTGACCGAATCTTCACCGGTTCTGACGGTGGCCCGTCCGGGCAACAAATTATTACGCGGCAGTGTCGGCAAACCGCTCCCTGGTGTCGAGGTCAAGATCAACGAGCCGGATGAGAACGGTGTCGGCGAAGTTCTCGCTCGCGGCCAGAATGTAATGGTCGGGTATTTCAATAACGAAAAGGCGACGGATGCTGTATTGACAGATCGATGGCTAAAGACCGGCGATCTCGGCCGGCTCGATGACGACGGCAACCTGTTTATTGTTGGGCGTTCAAAGGATGTGATCATCGACTCGAATGGCAAGAATATCTACCCTGACGAGATCGAGGACCATTACGGCAAGTCCAGCTATATCAAAGAGTTAAGCGTCGTTGGTTTGCCTGATGAAGACGGCGGGGAAAAGATCGCGGCGCTGGTCGTGCCAGACTATGAGCATGATATTGCCTTATCGCGCTCAGAGGTTAACAAGCAGATCGAGACGCATTTCCGCGAGGTCTCGGCGTCTCTGGCATTTTTCAAACGGGTCAAGGTTTTGCATATCACGCCGTTCGAATTGCCGCGGACCGCGACCCGTAAGGTAAAACGCCCGCAGGTCGGCGAGATGCTGCAAACGCTCGAGGATCGCTCGAAATCAAAGACAAAAACTGTGATTGATGCCAAGGGCGACGACAATCTCAGTTGGATTCGCAAGGTTGTGGCGAGCGTTTCCAGCCGGTCGCTGTCAGATGTTGCGGTTGACGACAGGTTGGCTGATCTGGGGTTTGATTCCCTGATGTTTGTCGAGCTGCAGGCGGCCGTCGAGGATGCCGGCGGGCATGTTCTGTCTCCCGATACTTTGAATGAGGTCCAGACGGTTCGCGAATTGCTTACTTCGGTTAAGCGTATCGACAAATCGAAAAAACTCGCCGACGAACCGCGCGTCGAGGGCAAAAAGGATGAAGAGGAAATTTTCATCCCATCGATCATCCGTCGCGTAGGTAACGCTGCGGTCAATTTTGCTACTGACACGTTGTACGAAGGAGTTTTGAAAACCAAGATCGAGGGCGAAGCGAATGTACCTCAGCACGTCAATTTTATCGTCGCTCCAAATCATACTTCACACATCGACACAGGGCTCGTAAAAAAGGCGTTGGGCAAAGAAGTAGCCGAGCAGACGGTCGCGGTAGCGGCTGCGGACTATTGGTTTGATACCAAATATAAGCGAGCCTACATGAACAACTTTACGACGCTCGTACCCATCGAACGTACCGGCAGCCTGCGGCAATCGCTGCGACACGTAACGCGGATCTTGAACGATGGCTACAATGCTCTGATCTTTCCCGAAGGCGGCCGGCAAGAATCGGGTCAGATCGCTGAGTTCAAACCGATCATCGGTTATCTCGCTTTGAATCAGAAGATCGGAATTCTGCCGATATATATCTGGGGAACGTATGACGCCTTTCCAAAGGGTACAATCATCCCAAAGGGCAGTAGCCTCGGAGCCAAGGTCGGTGCCAAGGTCGGGCAATTTCTCGAATACGACGAGCTGAAAAAAATGATCGAGGGCGTGCCAAATACCGAGGCATATCGCCTGATCGCGGCCCGCGTTCAGCACGAGGTCGAAAATATGCGCGACGGAACGCGTCGAAAATTTGAAGTCGATGCCCTCAGAAAACAATGGAAAGCCGAGAGGCGTCGTTCGCGAAAACAGGAACCGGTGATCGAAGATTAAACTGATAACTGGTAACAGAAGGTCTAAGCGGGCGGTTTATTTACAGTTTCCAGTTTTCAGCAGTTTGCGGCCGGAAATCTTGTGAAACTGTTAGCGTTCCCAGAGCGTAAAATCAAAATTATGAAAGTTATAAACGCCTTTATTATCGCTATTTGTCTGTTCGCCTCGCTTGCGCCAGCCCAAAATGTGGCGAAAGCGGGTTTGAAAATTGATTACCAAAAATTCACGCTGCCCAATGGGCTTGACGTGATATTTCACGTTGACCGCAGCGATCCGGTTGTGGCGGTTTCGCTGACTGCGCATGTTGGGTCAGCTCGGGAAAAAGCCGGCCGAACCGGGTTTGCTCATTTGTTTGAGCATCTATTGTTTCTCGAATCTGAGAATCTGGGCAAGGGCGGGCTTGATAAGATGACGGCAAGAATCGGCGGTTCCGGGGCAAACGGTTCGACCACGCGTGATCGCACCAATTATCTGCAAACCGTGCCAAAGGACGCTCTCGAAAAAATGATCTGGGCCGAGGCGGATAAGCTGGGCTGGTTTATTAATACTGTCACGGATGACGTGCTGGCTAAGGAAAAGCAGGTTGTTAAGAATGAAAAGCGTCAGGGCGTGGACAACAATCCGTACGGCCATACTTCGTATGTCGTCGATAAAGCATTGTATCCGCCGGATCATCCATACAATTGGCAGGTGATCGGTTCGCTTGATGATTTGCAGAACGCGACGCTTGACGACGTGAAGGAGTTTTTCCGTCGCTGGTATGTCCCGAATAATGTGACGCTCGTCGTTGCGGGTGATTTTGATACGGCGCAGGCGAAGAAATGGGTTGAGAAATATTTTAGCGAGATCAAGCGCGGTGCAGATGTCCCGGCCCAGGCCAAGCGGCCAGGCGTGGTCAAAGACACTGTGAAATATTATCACGAGGACAATTTTGCGAATGTGCCGGAATTAACCATGGCGTGGCCGACGGTCGAGCAGTATAATCCTGACTCGTATGCTCTGAATGTTCTCGCGACATATCTCTCGGATGGAAAAAAGGCGCCTTTTTACAAGGTGCTGGTCGAGGACAAGCAGCTAACCTCAAATGTCCAGATGTTTAATGGCGATTCTGAGGTGGCGGGCGATTTTCAATTGTCGGTGCGGGCATTTTCGGGCAAGGATCTCGATACGGTCTCGTCCGCTATCGACGAGGCGTTTGCTAAATTTGAAAAGGACGGAATCTCGGAAACCGATCTTAGCCGGATTAAGGCCGGTCAGGAGCGCCAGTTTTATAATTCGCTTTCCAGCGTTTTGGGTAAGGGAGCACAACTTGCGCAAGGCAATATTTTTGCAAATGATCCGGGAATACTGGAAAAGGACATCCAGAGGATACTCGCTGTAACGCCCGCCGATGTTAAGCGCGTGTATGAAAAATACGTTAAAGGCAAAAACTATGTGGCCACCAGCTTTGTGCCAAAAGGCAAGATTGACCTCGCACTCGACGGTTCAAAAAAAGCTGAGGTCGTCGAAGAAAAGATTGTCACCGGTGCCGATGCAGAAGTAGATGCGAGCGCCCAGGCAAAATATGAACGCACGCCATCCAGCTTTGACCGCTCGGTCGAACCGCCCTATGGGCCAGCTCCCGAGGTTAAGATTCCGGCGATATGGGAGGATAAGTTGGCAAACGGGCTGCGTGTTTATGGCATTCAGAACACCGAGGTGCCGCTTGTACAGTTTGAGATCGTGATTGATGGCGGACAGTTGCTCGATGACATAAACAAGGTCGGCGTTGCAAATATGATGGCCCGCATGATGACGCAGGGAACGCAGAAAAAGACACCGTCGGAACTGGAGGAAGCGATCGATCAGCTTGGATCGGCGATCAATGTTAGTGCCTCGACCGAAGATGTTCGTATCACCGTCAACACGCTCGCCAGAAATTATGATGCGACGCTCGCCCTGGTCGAAGAAATTTTGTTTGAACCGCGGTGGGACAGCAAGGAATTCGAGGTGATAAAACGAAGCGTTAACAGCCAGATTCAGCAGCAAAAAGCGAATCCGAATGCCATTGCGCAGATAAACTATAACAAGCTGATCTATGGAGCCGACAATATGCGTTCGCGCAGCCAACTGGGAACTACCGAGTCGGTCGCGGCGATCACGCTTGACGATCTAAAGGCATTTTATGCGAAGAATATCTCGCCGTCCGTTGCCAGAGTGCACATCGTCGGAGCACTCGATAAGGCGAAAATCGTAAATTCGCTCAAGGGTATTAACAGCCGCTGGGCCGCCAAAAAGGTTGATATACCTGTGTACAAAACGCCGGATGCGCCGACAAAGGCTCAGGTCTATTTCTATGACGTGCCGGATGCAAAACAATCTGTGCTGCGGTTTGGCGCTCCGGCTTTGGCGGCAACAGATGCGGATTATTATCCGGCGACCGTTGCTAATTACATCCTCGGCGGCGGCGGTTTCGCCTCGCAATTGACTCAGCAGCTACGCGAAGGCAAAGGTTACACTTACGGCATCGGCTCAAGTTTTGCCGGAACCCGCAGTGCCGGCCCATTCACCATCGCCAGCGGTGTCCGGGCCAATGTCACGCTCGAATCGGCTCAATTGGTGAAGCAGATATTGCAGGATTACGGCACAAACTTTTCGGCCAAGGATCTGGAAACGACACAGGGCTTTTTGATCAAAAGCAACGCGCGGGCCTTTGAAACGGCGGGTGCCAAGATGAATATGCTCGAAAATATCAGTAAATACGGCTGGAAATACGACTATGTCAAAGGCCGCGAGCAGATCGTTAAAGGTATGACAGTTGCGAAGATCAAAGAGCTTTCATCGAAATACCTGAATCCCGATCACATGATCTGGCTCGTCGTCGGCGACGCCAAAACGCAGCTGCCGAGGTTAAAGGAACTCGGTTTTGGTGACCCGGTTCTGCTTCCGAGATAGAAACGGCAAAATCCGCAATTTTAGCCGTGAATGCACGAATAAGATTCTTTTCTCATTTGTGCATTCGCGGCTTTTCTTTTGACTTATAGGCACGACCTGTGCATAAATCTGTACAGGTGAGCAACTATGAGAGTTATATCGGCAACCGCGGCAAGAGCAAATCTATTTGGCCTGATCGATCAGGTCGCAGACGAGGGCGAAGAGGTGATGATCACCACGAAGCGCAAGAACGCCGTCCTCGTAAGTGAGGATGACTGGCGTTCGATGCAGGAAACGCTTTATCTGACATCGATCCCGGGAATGGTCGAATCAATTCGCGAAGCGCAGGATGCTCCGGTCGAGGAGCGACTGTCAGAGGAAGAGTTCTTCCGGCGGCTTGACGAGGAAACTGAGAAATGAGTTGGTCGCTCGAATTTTCCGATCGAGCGCTGAAAGACGCCGTGCTTCTGCGTCGAGCTAAGCTTTGGAAGAAAGGAGCGATGATTCTGGAACTTCTTCGTGAAGATCCGTTTCGGACCCCGCCACTATTTGAGAAGTTAACCCGGGAGCTAAAGGGGTCTTACTCACGTCGAATCAATAAACAGCACCGTGTGGTCTATGATTTCGATAAAGTCCGTCGTGCGGTTTTTATTGTTCGTATGTGGTCGCATTATGAATAAAAATAGATATTTCTGCATCTTGGGACTGACTCTCCTCGCTGTTTTGATGACTTCGAGACAGGCGACCCTCGCTCAAACCGTGGACAAGAAGCAGATGGCGGAGAAGGTCAAAGCTGAATTCCTCCATGCCTGGAATGGCTACAAGCAATATTGCTGGGGCCATGACGATCTTAAGCCGCTGACTAAAACCTGTCGTGACTGGTATGGAACGCCGGTTTTGATGACGCCGGTGGATTCGCTCGATTCGCTTTATTTGCTTGGGTTTAAGAAAGAGGCGGATTCGACCCGCGTCTACATTACGAAAAATCTGTCATTCGACAAGGATATTTCGGTTCAGAATTTTGAGATCGTCATTCGTATTCTGGGCGGCCTTTTGTCCAGCTATCAGATGACCGGTGATAAGAAATTGCTCGCTCTCGCGGATGATCTTGGAACTAGGCTTTTGCCGGTTTTCGATTCGCCGACCGGCCTCCCGTACAAAAACGTCAATCTCAGGACGGGAAAAACGAGCGGTGTTATCTCAAATCCGGCCGAGACGGGTACGCTGCTCATTGAGTTTGGCACGTTAAGTAAGCTGACCGGCAAGCCTGTCTATTACGAAAAAGCAAAACGTGCGCTTGTCGAGACATACAATCGGCGTTCGCCGATCGGGTTGGTCGGAACTAACATTAATGTTGAGACGGGTAAATGGACCAACACTGACAGCCACGTCAGCGCCGAGATCGATAGCTACTACGAATACCTTTTGAAATGTTCGATACTTTTTGGCGATAAGGATTGCCGGGATATGTGGGAAGATTCGATATCCAAAGTTCATTCCCATCTGGCTGACGAAGGCACGGATTTAACCAGGCGCAGCCAGAGCGGCGGCGTTCGCGTCGGCGATTTATGGTACGGCCACGCTGATATGAATTCCGGAAAGCGGACGGAAACGACAACGGGTGCTCTGGATGCGTTTTTTCCGGGCCTGCTCGCTCTCGATGGCGATCTCAATAGGGCACGAGCATTGCAGGATTCGATGTTCAAGATGTGGCAAACGCACGGCATCGAACCCGAG
>Ga0138256_10001949_pt1 | contig 22204 bp, 23 predicted proteins | sample KNB2016incub_MG_FD_105486 | JGI IMG/M metagenome (GOLD analysis project Ga0138256, IMG submission 105486) | Active sludge microbial communities from wastewater in Klosterneuburg, Austria - KNB2014incub_MG | ecosystem: Engineered > WWTP > Activated sludge > Unclassified | place: Austria... | reverse complement strand
TGGCCCGTCTGCATATACCACAGCGCACACTGGATGGCCACCACGCTCGCGGAGGCCAGCACGGCCAACACCAACAGGCCCCGCCTTCGCACCAGGACCGTGGCGAACGCCCGCGTGTCCTTGCCCAGTACGATCGGCACGGCCAGCAGCACCAGACCGTTCACCGGCCGCAGCAGGATGACCAAGCCGAGCGCGAGCCCCCATGCGATCGCGCGCCCCACCGCCACGTTCTCCGCCAGGCGCATGGTGCCCAGAAGGAACAGTGCGATCATGCAGAACGAGTACACATGCGACCAGCCGGGCTGCATGCTCGCATATTGCACGAGCTGCGTGCCGGAACCGAGGACGAGTATCGTGGCGGTAGCGGCCGGTTCGTTCACGCCGCTGCGCCGCATTACCGCCCGGAATGCCAGCAGCCCGACGAGCGCGTAGCACAGAGCGGCGATGCCCACGGCCCGCATGTAGGGCGGTGAAAGGCCGTCCGTCACATCGCCGGAAACATGCGCCCAGCCATGCGCCATCAGGAAGAAGGGCAGCAGCAGCACGGCTTCCCCGGCGAAGTACTTGTTCAACGTGCCGTCCGGCGTCTGATGGATGTAGGCGGGGTCCGGCTCCTCGTGCCCGAGGTCGTGGTTGATGAGGACCGCCCGCAGGTAGCCGTAGTAGCCCTTCGCGTCGCTGCGCACGATCGGCGGATCTTCCTCCATGAACCAGCTTCCCGTGACGACGGCGAAGAAGAGCATCACCGCCGCGATGGCCAAGGTGGACGGGGACAACCGCTTTGGGGACATGCGCCGCGAAAGTGCGAAAGCCACGCGCCCGTCGAACAAGCGGCCGCTGGGTATTTTGGCCCCCATGAAGAAGGTCATCGTCACCGGCGGCGCCGGGTTCATCGGCTCGCACACCACCGTGGAGCTGGTCGGGGCGGGCTACGAGCCCATCATCGTGGACGACCTGCGCAACAGCGAGGAGCGCGTACTGGACGGCATCGCGCGCATCATCGGCCGCAGGCCCGTGTTCCACCGGGTGGACTGCAACGATGCCGTCGCCATGCGGGGCGTGCTGGAGCGGGAGGGCGATGTACATGGCGTCATCCACTTCGCCGCCGACAAGGCCGTGGGTGAAAGCGTGGAGCAGCCGATGAAATACTACCGGAACAACATCGGGTCGCTGGTCGTCCTGCTGGAACTGATGAAGGAGCGGGGCCTACGCACCATCGTGTTCTCCTCCAGTTGCACCGTTTACGGCACGCTCGCCGAGCTGCCCGCCACGGAGAGTTCCCCCGCCGGCAGCGCCAATTCCCCCTACGGCTTCACCAAGGTGGTGTGCGAACGCATGTTGCGCGACCAGGCCGTGGCCGATCCGCGGCTGCGTGCCGTGCTGCTGCGCTACTTCAATCCGATCGGCGCGCACCCCTCGGCCGCCATCGGCGAGCTGCCCATCGGCGTGCCCAACAACCTGATCCCGTTCATCACGCAGACCGCGGCGGGCATCCGCAAGCAGCTCACCGTGTTCGGGGATGATTACGCCACGATCGATGGCAGCTGCGTGCGCGACTTCATCCATGTGGTGGACCTGGCCCGGGCGCATGTGCGTGCGTTGCAGTGGATGGAGGAGCAGGACAGGCCACTGTGCGAGGTGTTCAACATCGGCACCGGGAAAGGCCATACCGTGCTGGAGGCGGTGCGCACCTTCGAGCGGGAAACGGGCGTGGATGTTCCCCATGCGATCGGCCCGCGCCGCGCCGGAGACGTGGAAGCGATGTATGCCGATACCACCAGGAGCCGCGACGTACTGGGCTGGACGCCGCAGCTCACCCTGGCTGATGCCCTTCGGGACGCGTGGCGCTGGCAACAGACACTGGCATGATCCGCGCAGCCATGCTGTTGTGCTGTGCCGTTCTCAGCGGCAGGGCGTCCGCGCAAAGCACCGCGGCGGACACCAGCCGCCTGACCTGGTTCCGCGACGCCAAGCTGGGCATCTTCATCCACTGGGGCATCTACAGCGTGGACGGTACCGATGAGAGCTGGGCCTTCTACAACAAGAAGCTGCCTTACGCTGAGTACATGAAGCAGCTGGACGGCTTCCGCGCGCGGCGCTATGAACCGGACGAATGGGCGGACCTGATCAAGAAGAGCGGCGCACGATACGCGGTGTTCACCATGAAGCACCACGATGGCGTCGCCATGTACGAGACACAATTGCCGCTGCCTGAGCTTGGATCCAGGGAGAGCATGTCCATCGACGGTCACAAAGTGCCGCTATCGACACTCAATGCGGCACCTGCCCGGCGCGACATGGCCCTTCCGCTCTTCACCGAACTGCGTGAACGTGGATTGAAATGCGGAGCCTACTACTCATTGATCGACTGGACCTATCAGCACTATCCAGCGTTCACCAAGGACAGCACACGCTACACCATCAAAGACGATAGCGCACGCTGGCAGCACTTCCGGAAGTTCTTCCAAGGACAGATCGAGGAGATCACGGAACAGCTGGATCCCGACCTCTGGTGGTTCGACGGCGACTGGGAGCACAGCGCCGAGGAGTGGGAAGCCGCCAAGGTGCGGGCGATGATCCTGGAGAAGAATCCGCAAGCGATCATCAATGGCAGGTTGCAGGGCTTCGGCGACTACGCCACGCCGGAGCAGAACATCCCGATCGGGGCACCGAAGGAGCCTGCGTGGGAGTTGTGCATGACGCTCGGCGAGCAATGGGGCTGGCAGCCGCAGGACAGCAACTACAAGAGCACGCACGACCTCATCCACATCTTCGCCGATGTGATCGGCCATGGCGGCAACCTGCTGCTCGGCATTGGCCCGAAGGAGGATGGCACCTTCACATCGGGACAGGTCGCGCGGTTGGAAGATCTTGGCAAGTGGACAAGCAAGCACGCGGAGGCGATCTACGGGACCCGCGCCGGGCTGCCCAACGGGCATTTCTTCGGCCCCTCAACACTCTCGCAGGACAGCACCACCCTCTACCTCTTCCTCGCGAACGGGGCGCGGGGCGTAGAGATCAAGGGGTTGGACAACCGCATCCTTGCCGCTGAGGTGGTGGGTGCGGACGTCCGGCTCGATCCGCGTGTGGTGGGCAAGATCAGCTGGAGCAAGGTGCCTGGGCTGGTCTTCGTCGATGTGCCCGAAGCGGCGACGGACAAATGGATGACCGTGGTGAAGCTGAAGCTGGATGGACCGGTGCGGTTGTACCGGGGGCAGGGTGGATATTGACCCCGGGTGGTCCCGAGGCGGTGCTCCTGATGCGGAATGAGCACGCACAGGATCCCTGCGGTTCATCGCGATCGCAGCTTCACCGCGACCATTCGGCCTCGCTCATGTGTGGGAAGCACATCCGCTGGAATATCGATCCATGTTTTTCCATCGCGGGACCTCACGTTCAAGCGGCGCCCGGACCCAACGATGCTTGCCACGGGCTTCTTGGGACCACCCCAATACCATGCGCCTCCTTGATCGCCGAAGTAATAGACCGCATGGTCCTTCTCCTTTTCAGTAGCGCCCTCGATATCATCCGCATATTCGTCCGCAGGGAAGGCCTTCGTCCCGTACACCGCCTCCCCGTTCACCTTCAACCATTCGCCCACCTCCTTCAGCCGCACATAGGCCGTGGAGTCCAGCTGCCCATCCGGCCCTGGTGCCACGTTCAGCAATAGACTACCGCCGCGCGACACCACCTGCACCAGGGTGCGGATGATATCGTCCGTGCTTTTGTACCGTTCGTTCGGCACCCAGCTCCAGCTGGTGCCCATGGGCAAACAGGTCTCCCACGGCACGCCGGGGTCGGTGTCCGGCACGTGGCCTTCGGGCGTGATGTAGTTCTCGTACGCGCCGCCCACAGTGCGGTCCACCACCAGTAGGCCGGGCTGATGCTCGCGGGCCATCGCGGCGATGCGCGGCATGTCGATGTCCTGCTCGATGGTGATGGCCTTCTGCCAAGCGACGCTGGTGTCGATGCTGTTGAAGGGGCGCACCCAGCCGCCGTCCAGCCAGAGGATGTCCACGGGGCCATAGCCGGTCATCAGCTCTTCGATCTGTGCATAGGTGAAGTCCTTGAACGCCTGCCAGCGTTCGGGATGCTTCGTCGGCAGGAAGTTCACGCTGCGGTCCTTGGGCGGGAAGATGCGCCACCAGTAGTCGTTGCTGTGCCAGTCGGGCTTGCTGAAGTAGGCGCCTGCCCACAAGCCCTCGGCGCGGAAGGCATCAAAGATCCCTTTTGTCACGTCGGCACGCGGGTCGGTGTGGAAAGGGCAGTCCGGCGAGGTGATGCGATGATCCGTGGTCCGCGTGTCGAACATGCAGAAGCCGTCGTGGTGCTTGGTGGTGAAGACGACATACTTCATCCCTGCACCCTTCGCTGCGCGTGCCCACTTCGCGGGGTCGAACTTCACCGGATCGAAGGTGCGTTGCAGCGCCTCGTAGTTGCGCACGTAGTCCGTGTAGGTCCTACCATGTACCGTATCACGGCGGCACCAGTCCTCGTCCTCGGGGCAGATGCTCCAGCTTTCCACCACGCCCCACTGGCTGTAGGGACCCCAGTGCATCAGCAGGCCGAACTTGAGATCCTGCCAGCGCGCGAGCTTTTCGCGGACCAGCGGGTCGGACGGCGGGATATAGGGTGCTTGGGCCGCAAGCAGACGGATGCCCAGGGCCGGAAGGAGGACGAGCGTTCGCACCCGGCCAATCTATGCGGCTGATCCTTCGCCAGCGCTGCCGGGGCAACGCGCCGCCCGGGTGACAACGCCGATATTCGCGGCATGTCCGCTGTGCGCATCATCGTGGCCGACGCCCAGGACCTGGTGGCTGATGGCCTACGTTACCGCCTGGCTGATGAGCCTGGCCTGGAGGTGGCGGCGCACGTCCGCTCGGGAAAGGATCTTTTTGATCTGCTGAAGGACACCGCGGCCGACCTGGTGCTGCTGGACGTTTCGCTGCCCGGCATGGACGGCATTGATACGACGCGCGCCCTGCGCAAGAAGCATCCCGGCCTGAAGGTGCTCGCCCATTCGATGCGCACCGAGGTGGAGTACGTGAACAGCATGCTCATCGAGGGCGCGGTCGGCTATCTGCTGAAGAACACGCCGAAGGCCGAACTGCTCCAGGCCATTGCCACGGTGATGAAGGGCGGGCGGCACCTCAGCGAAGAGGCGCGCCACAACATCGAGAAGGGCTACAAGTTCACCGAGAAGCGACCCGATGGTGCGTACATCGGGCTCACTGAGCGCGAGCGTGAGATCATACGAATGATCGCGCTGGAGCGCACCAACGACGAGATCGCTATGGCGCTGCACCTGAGCACGGACACGGTGAAGACGCACCGCAAGCACCTGATGGCCAAACTCAACGTGCGCAGCGCGGCCGGGTTGGTCAAATACGCCTTGGACCGGATGTGGATCTGAGACCAGCACGTCCTACTTCACACCTCCGCCTTCACACCTCCGCCTTCACACCTCACACTTCCGTGACGGGAGGCGCGGATCCCGGAGGGACTGCGGTTTCACTCCTAGTGGGTATTGTGGCTGCCCCGGCGACATTGGACTTTTGTCCTGTCGAGCCTGAACCCCCGCAATGCCTTCGCCAGCTTAGGCGACCAGAACATGAAAACCGCGCGCCACGACAGCCTCTTCGGCACCATCCTCGCCGCCATCCTCTCGTTGATGGGCATCGCGTGCTTCACCATGGCCGCCCAGGCCGAAAGCGATCTGGTGACCATCCAAGGCCACCTGCGCGCCGACGACCTCCCCTTGGCCGACGCCGTGGTGGTGGTGGAGGTGAAGACCGATGACGTTTGCATGCGCAGCGAACTCGGCGTGGACGGCCGCTTCAAGTTCGTCGTTCCCGTGGGTGCCAAGGCCCGGCTGCTCTTCATCAAGCCCGGCTACCTCACCAAGGAGGTGGAGGTGGACACCCAGAACGCGATGAACACCGATGAGGCCCGCAAAATGAACAGAAAGGTCAAGTTCGATGTGGTGCTGGAGGAGGAACTGCAGCACATCGGCGAAGCGTATTTGGGCCCGGTGGGGCAGATCCGCTTCGTGAACGGCACCGGCCTGATGCGCGTGACCCATGATGGTCGTCTGAAGCCGGTGGCCATCCCCGCCCAAGAGGAGCAGGCCGCGCACAAGGACTGAATCCTGACGAGCACCCGGAAGACGAGCCCGGGTCCCCGCCGGCAAGGCCCTCGCAGGGATGCGGGGGCCTTGTCCGTTCCGGTCATCGTATGCGCCGCGCGGCCACGTACCAGTCCCAGGGCCACGGCGCCTTCATCCACTTGGGCGGCGCGTCGAATTCGGTGTTCCACGGGTACTCGATCTTCTCGATGGCCAGCACCTCGAAGCCGCGGCCGGTGAACATGGCCTCCAACTCCTCGCGCAGGTAGTGCTTGGTGGGCACGCCATCGATACGCACGATACCGTGTTCCAGCCCCTCGCTATTGAGCGCCGCCTCCTTCTGCGCACGCTGCGGGGACATGCCATCGCGCAGGTTCCACTGCAGGTGCCGGTAGGCGGTGAGCAGGGCCGAATTGAGCGAGGGCACCACCAGCAGCAGGTGGCCGCCCTTTTTCACGCTGCGACAGGTGCGGTCCACGAGCGGTTCGCGGATCTCCAGCGATGCGTTGAGCAGGGTGTTGATGCACAGCACGACGTCGGCGGCGGGGTAGCCGTTCCGGTCCTTGCTGAGGTCGGCATGCACGTAGGTGATGTTGGCGTGCTCCTGGCAGGCGCGCGCGGCCACTTCCAGGCATTGGGCGCTCACGTCCACGGCGAAGACCTTTTCATACCGATCGGCAAGAAGCGGAAGGGTGCGCCCCACGCCGCAGCCCAGGTCGGTGGCCGTGGCGCCGGGCACGGCGAGCCCCTCCACCCAGCCCTTGATGTGGCCCTTGGTGTCGTTGGCCGGCACGTTGAAGATCTCCTCCTCGAAGGTGGTGGCCACATTGTCCCAGTCCTGCTCGTTCATGCGCGCGATAGTTTTATGCCACGGCGCTGGGATCCTTGAAAAATGGGAACTGTGCGCCGGGGCCGTTGTGCGATCGTGGGCAAGGTATCCCGCCGGTCATCGTGCACACGGTCAGCCGGCATCGCGTTGTGCACGGACGATCGTTGACGAAATAATAATACTACACCGGACTCAGCTTCAGCATGTTGCTCATGCCCTTCTCGGCGATGGGCATGCTGGCGATGTTGATCACCAGGTCACCGTCGGCCACCTGCTTGCGTTTGCGCAGCAGGTGCTTGATGTCGGCGATGGTGTGGTCGGTGCTCACCGTCTTGTCGTAGTAGTGCGCGCGCACGCCCCACACCAGGTTGAGCATGCAGAGGATGCGCGGGTTGCTGGTGAAGGCGAAGATGTTCGCCCTGGGCCGCATGCTGCTGATCTTGAAGGCGGAGTAGCCGCTGTGCGTCATGGTGACGATGGCCTTCACGGGCAGGGCCTCGGTCATGCGCACGGCGGCGATGCTGATGGCGTCGCTGATGGAGCGTTCGTTCATCCGCAGCCCGGGCACGGCCACGTTGAACATGCCGTCGCTGGTCTCCATCTCGCGCAGGATGCGGTTCATCGTGCGTACCACCTCCACGGGGTGGCGGCCCACGCTGGTCTCGGCGCTGAGCATCACGGCGTCGGCGTGGTCCAGCACGGCGTTGGCCACGTCGTTCACCTCGGCGCGGGTGGGGGTGCTGCTCTCGATCATGCTCTCCATCATCTGCGTGGCCACGATCACCGGTCGGCTCTTGCGAAGGCAGCGGCGGATGATGTCCTTCTGGATGAGAGGTACCTTTTCCATGGGCACCTCCACGCCGAGGTCGCCGCGGGCCACCATGAGGGCGTCGCTCTCGCGAATGATGCCGTCGATCTCCGCCAGCGCCTCGGGCTTCTCGATCTTGGCCACCACGCGGGCATGCTTGCCCTGCGCAGTGATGATGTGCTTGAGCTCGATGATGTCGCGGGCGCTGCGCACGAAGCTCAGGCCCACCCAATCCACGTCCTGCGAGAGCGCGAAGTCCAGGTCGGTCCGGTCCTTCTCGCTGAGGCTGGGCAGCGATACGTTGGTATTGGGCAGGTTGAGGCCCTTCTTGTCCTTGAGCGTTCCGCCGCTGAGCACCTTGAGCCTCACTTCGCTGCGCCCATCGGTGGAGAGCACCTGCATGCGCAGCTTGCCGTCGTCAAGCAGCACGGTCTCGCCCGGGCGCACGTCCTGGGGGAACTGCTGGTACACGGTGCTTACGCGGCCGGGGCGGCCCAACAGGGGTTCGTTGGTGATGACCAGCTCACTGCCGTCGGGCACCTCGATGGCGCCGTTCTCCATCTCGCCCACGCGGAGCTTGGGCCCTTGCAGGTCGGCGAGGATGGCGGTATGGATGCCGAGTTCCGCGTTCAGGTCGCGCACATCGGCGATCACCTGCCGGTAGAAATCGTAGCTGCCATGGCTGAAATTGAGGCGGGCCACATCCATGCCGTTCAGCATCATTTCGCGGAGCACGGCGCGCGGGGCCGAGGCGGGGCCGATGGTGGCGACGATCTTGGTCTTCGGTTCGTTCATTTCAGGAGTTTGTGCGCGCCGCGCTCTGTGCGGGCGTCCAGTGCGAAGGCGGTGAGCACGAATTCGGCCCTGCGCACCCGGTCGATCAGTTCATGGGCCGTGATGGGCGCGCTCTCGTCCACCACGAGGAAGTAGTCGGCCTGCTTGTGCTCTTTCAGCAGGATGCCGTCGGCGCTGTGGTTGTGTACCAGTGTCCAGCGGGCCTCGTGCTCCTCGTCCGTGTGGTCGAAGGCGGAATAGCTGGCCATCTTCTCGGGGCCGGGCTCGGTGATGTCGCTGGCGCGCCGGACAAGGTCGATGCCCAGTTCGCGGTTGAGCGCCCAGCAGAGCCGGTAGTCGTTCTCATGGCAGCTGATGCCGATGAGCATGACCTCCGGGTCAGGATCCATATCGAGCTTGTGCTTGGCCACGGAGGGCCAAATGTAGCCGGGGCAAAACGGCGGCACAGGGACCGCGTGTTACGCTTTCGCGGAGGTGTCGTTACCGGCCTCCCCGGAGTGCGGGGGCAGCGCGGCCTTGGGGCCCTTGTGCTCCCGCAGGCTGCCGCCCTTGGTGCCGGGGCCCTGTTGCGCGCGCCGTTCACGTTCACGGTCGCGGGGCCCGCGGTGGGCGCGGGGCCGCGAAGGGCGTTGGCCGTCCGGCGCGGCATGGCCGTGCTCATCGCGCTCACCGTGCGGGCGCAGGCTGTGGTAGGCGGCGTTGGCCGCGTCCTGCTCGGCCTTCTTCTTGCTCTGGCCCCGGCCCGTGCCGCGCACCTGGCCATCCACGCAGGCCTCGGCCACGTACAGCTTGCCCCGGCCGCTGCGCGCGGGCTCCTCCGTCACACGGAATTCCACCTTGCGCTTCTTCTTCTGGCCCCACTCCAGCAGGCGGCTCTTGCTGTCGCGGTCCTCCTGCTCCACGGTCTTCAGGTCGAAGTTGCCCTGGATGAGCGCGAGCACCGCCTTGTTGGTGCGGTCGAAGCCCTTGTCCAGGAAGATCGCGCCGATGAGCGCCTCCAGCGCGTTGCCGGGAACACTGGTCTCATGCCCGCGACCCACGTTGCTCTCCACCACCTTCTCGATCTCCACGTGCCGCGCCAGGATGTTCAACTGGTGGCGGCTCACGAGCTTGCTGCGCATGCGGGTGAGGAAACCTTCACCCTGTTCGGGATACTTGTTGAAGAGGAAGCGGCCGACGATGGCGTCCAGGATGGCGTCGCCGAGGAATTCCAAGCGCTCGTTGTTGGGCAGGTCGGGCCGGTCCTCGGGCACGGCGCTGCTGTGGCGCAGGGCCTGACGGTAGAGGGCCAGGTCGCCGGGTGTCAGTCCCAGCTTCGCCCTGCACCACACGCGGATCTTCCGTTCCTCGGGGTTCTTCGGCCGGCTGAAAAGGGCGCTGAGCAAGGGGTCAGGCGTACTTGCGGAAGATAACGGCGGTGTTGTGGCCGCCGAAGCCGAAGGTGTTGCTCATGGCCGCGTTCACCGTGCGCTTCTGCGCTTTGTTGAACGTGAAGTTGAGCTTCGGGTCCAGTTCCGGATCGTCCGTGAAGTGGTTGATCGTGGGCGGCACCGTATCCGTATGCACCGCCATGATCGCGGCCACGCCCTCCACCGCGCCAGCGCCACCCAGCAGATGGCCGGTCATGCTCTTGGTGGAGCTGATGTTGAGCGAGTACGCGTGCTCGCCGAAGATGCGCTGGATGGCCTTCACCTCCTGCGGATCGCCGATGGGCGTGCTGGTACCGTGCGTGTTGATATAGTCGATGCCCGTGGGCGCGATACCGGCGTCCTGTAGCGCGAACTTCATGCACAGTTCCGCCCCCAGGCCTTCGGGATGCGGCGCTGTGATGTGGTACGCGTCGCTGCTCATGCCGCCGCCGATCACCTCGCAGTAGATCTTCGCTCCACGCGCTTTGGCGTGTTCGAGGTCTTCCAGGATGATGGCCGCGGCGCCCTCGCCCAGCACGAAACCGTCCCGGTCCTTGTCGTAAGGCCGCGATGCGGTGGCGGGGTCGTCGTTGCGCGTGCTCATGGCGTGCAGGGCGTTGAAACCGCCCACGCCCGCCTCATGTATGGCCGCCTCGCTCCCGCCCGTGACCACGGCGGTGCACATGCCCAGCCGGATGTAGTTGAATGCGTCGATAAGCGAGTTGTTCCCGCTGGCGCAGGCGCTCACCGTTACGTAGCTGGGGCCACGCAGCACGTGGCGCATGCTGATGAGCCCCGACGCGCTGTCGGCGATCATCTTCGGGATGAAGAAGGGGTTGAAGCGCGGGGTGCCGTCGCCCTTGGCAAAGTTGATGCACTCGTCCTGGAAGGTCTTCAGCCCGCCGATGCCGCTGCCCCAGATCACGCCGATCCGATCGCGGTCCTCCTTGTCCAGGTCCAGACCGCTGTCCTTCATCGCCTCGTCGCTGGCCACCAGCGCATACTGCGCGAAGGGGTCCATTTTCCGGGCTTCCTTCCTGTCCAGGAAGTCCTCCGGATCGAAGCCCTTCACCTCGCAGGCGAAACGGGTCTTGAACTTGGCGGCATCGAAGCGGGTGATGGGCGCGGCTCCGCTACGGCCGCTCACCAGGCCCTCCCAATAGTCCTTGAGGGTGTTACCGAGAGGAGTGAGCGCGCCCAGACCGGTGATGACCACACGCCTGAGCTGCATTCCGCCGGGCGGTTACTTCGCGTTCTTCTCCACGTAGTCCACGGCCTGACCCACGGTCTGGATCTTCTCGGCCTGGTCATCGGGGATCGCGATGTTGAATTCCTTCTCGAACTCCATGATAAGTTCGACGGTATCGAGGCTGTCAGCGCCAAGGTCGTTCGTGAAGCTCGCCTCCGTGGTCACTTCGCCCTGATCTACACCGAGCTTGTCCACGATGATGGCGATGACCCTTGACTTGATGTCCGACATGTCCGTTCGTTTTTGTGTGGGCTGCAAAGGAAAGGGAAAAACACTTGATGCAAGCGCCCCCGCCCCGCCCCGCAAAAGTGGCTGAGAATCAGCGTTCCGCGTTCCCGACATCGGGCGCGTGGCCGTCCTACGGGTATCCCGGAAGGCCCGAACTTCGCCCCGCCGTCGCACTCCGTGCCCCCGATCCACATGGGCATAGGATCGTATGGGCACCTGGGCACATGCTCAAGATCGCCATCCTCGCCTCGGGCTCCGGCACCAACGCCCAGCGCCTAATGGAGCATTTCGGCGCCCACGAACGTGCCCGGGTGGCACTCATCGGTTGCGACCAGCCCGGGGCGGGCGTGCTGCAACGCGCCTGGGACCACGGCGTGCCTGCGTACCTCTTCACTGGCGCACAGTTGAAGGAGGGCACCGTGCAGCGCGAGTTGGAGGGCCAGGGCATCGGCCTCATCGTGCTGGCGGGCTTCATGCGATTGATACCGGCCGCAATGGTGCGAACGTTCCCGCAGCGCATCATCAACATCCACCCGGCGCTGCTGCCCAAGTTCGGCGGCAGGGGCATGTACGGCCACCACGTGCATGAGGCAGTGATCGCCGCTGGGGAGAAGGAGAGCGGCATCACCATCCACTACGTGAACGAGCGCTACGACGAGGGCGAGCACATCGCGCAGGTCCGCTGCCCCGTGCTGCCGGACGATACGCCGGACGCGCTGGCCGAGCGTATCCACGCGTTGGAGCACAGGCACTACCCGGAGGTGGTGGAGCGGGTGGTGAATGCGTGGGAAGTGGGAGGACAGCACTAAGCCTTCGCCCGTATGCGCGCGCTTTTCGTCCTGTGCGGCCGCTTCTTCGCGCTTGGCCCGGTCCGTGCCGAGGGACCGATGTTCCTCAAGGGCTTCCGGCTCACCTTCTTCTTGTTGCCGAGCGAGTCCACATCCAGGTCACCGGCATAGAGCGAGGCGAACGGGAAGCACATTTCCCAATCGCCCCATACGATGTCCGCGCGGTGGTCGACCTTGAACTTCCTGAACCGTGTAACGTCCAGGAATTGTGTGACCATCGGGTTCTGCGCAGGCCTCGTGAGGAAGCCGTGGAAGTCGATCTCGGTCGTATGGCCGTCCGTGAACTCGAAGCGGATGCGGTAGTCGCCAAGGTGCTTGGTGCGCTTGACGAGGACATTCTCAGGAATACTCATCACTTGATCCGTTTGGTAATGCGCTCCGGTGCCACATGTTGGTGCAGCACGAAATACTCGTTCCACTTGCGGGCGATGTCCGCCGCTTTCGCACGGACGAACACTTCGGCCTCCCGCTGTTTCGCCGGGGGGAGCATGCGTTTATGCCCCAGCTTCCTGAAGACCACGTTCACGACCTCGCCATTGATGATGATCAGCTCCAGAACGGACTCCGTTCCACCATGTTGCACATGCACATGGATCGGGCTGTGCTCGTTGCTGAACATCAGGAAGACAAGGCCGAAGTACTCGTAGAGCTTGGGCATCGCCCAAAAATAGGCCGCAGCGCCACCCATGCGGTGAGCAAGTGGGAAGAGGACTATGGCACCGATCGGGGCGGCTGCTTGATGAGGCAAACCGACGGATCCGCTGGCCAATACTCGACCTCAAGGAGTGCGCCCGTGCAGCAATTCTCTTCCGAACACATGCTCCTCAACTCATTGCATGCGCCTTTCCCGTCATACGCTTTGCCATTCGTGCTGAAGCTGTAGTGGAGGATCAGGCCAGAACTCCTCACGAATACACATTCCATGATCGTTGCGTTCACGACGATCGAATCATGGTCCAATCGACGATCATCCCGATACGACCTGATCAAGTGATATCCTATGAACAGGCTCAGGGCGCCCAGGATATACCATTGCCATTTTGCCATCACCGGCCGACCTATGATCACATCACCAGCCCCGGCACCACGCCCAGCACCACCACGCCGATGCCGCACAGCGAGAGCACAAGCAGGTTCAGCGACGTGATCGCGGGCGCGGGCGCATCGCCCTCGGCGGGCGAGAACGCCTCACGGATCACTACGGCGTAGTAGTAGATACCCACCAGGGCCATGGCCACGGCGAGCACGGTGAGCTTCACATGGCCTGCGGCCAGGGCGAGCTGGAAGACCTTGAACTTGGCCATGAAGCCCGCCGTGAGCGGGATGCCCGCTAAGGAGAGCAGCAGCAGCAGCGTCACCAGCCCCATCCACGGGTTCGCGCGGAACAGCCCCCGGAAGATGCGGATGTGCTCGTCGCCATTGGCCGCGCGCTTGGCGCTGGTCATCACCACGAAGAGGCCCAGCGTGGCCAGCGAATAGGTGAAGGTGTAGTAGAACAGCGCGTTGCCGGCCCCAGCGCCGCCGAGCACGGCCATGAGCAGGAAGCCGCTGTGGGCCACGCTGCTGTAGGCCATCAGCCGCTTGAAGTAGCTCTGCCGCAGGGCGATGACGTTGCCCACCACCAGCGTGACGGCGGCGACGGCGATGAGCGCGTGGCCCAGCGCGGGGGGCATGCCGCTGAACGTGACGAAACGCAGCAGCCCGGCGAAGGCGGCCATCTTCACCACCGTGGCCATGAAGGCCGTTACCAGCGTGGGCGCGCCCTCGTACACGTCCGGGCTCCAGAAATGGAAAGGCACGGCCGCCACTTTGAACAGCAGGCCCACCAGCACCAGGAAGCCGCCCAGCAGCATGAGGATGCCGCCGTTCGCGGCCACCGCCTGGATGCGTGCCAGTTCGAACGAGCCCGCCGCGCCGTACACGAAGGCGATGCCCAGCAGCAGGAAGGCGCTGGCGAAGGAGCCCATCAGGAAGTACTTGAAGCTGGCCTCACCGCTGCGGAAGCTGTGGCGTCGCCCGCCCGCCAGGATGTACAGCGGGATGCTCAGCACCTCGATACCGAGGAAGAGGGACAGCAGGTTGGTATAACCCGTGAGCATCAGCGCGCCCACGAGGCTGAAGACGATGAGCGCGAACTGCTCGGCCACGTTCTTCGCCTCATGCGCGTAATAATCCACGCCGAAGAGGAGAACGAGCACCGCGATGGCGAGGATGCCCGCGCTGAAGCGGATGCCCACAGCGTCCCACGCGAGCATGTGCGCGAAATCCGGCACGTTCACCCATGGGCCGCGCAGCAGCAGGGCCAGGGCGCCGAGCGTGCCGAGCACGGCGGTGGAAGCGAGCACCTTGCTGGCGCCCGCGCCGGACCCCGCGCCGGAGAGCCCGAGGTACAGCAGCACCACGCCGAGCACGGAAAGGAGAACGAGGGCGCTCATGGTCAGGGAAGGGAACTCAGGAGATCGCGCACCGTGTCCTGCACCAGGCCGATCACGGGCGACGGGTAGAAGCCGAGCACCAGGGTGATGGCGATCAGCGGAACGAGGAAGAGGTGGTCCGTGCGGCCCGCATCGGCCACGGGCGTGGCGGCACCGGCGGCTACGCGCGTTTCGGGACCGAGCATCACGCGCTGGTAGGCGTACAGCATGTAAACCGCGCCGAGGATGATCGTGGCCACCGCCGCCACCGTGGGCCACGCGCCGTTCTCCATCTGCCACAGGCCGTTGAACATGAGCCACTCGCCCACGAAACTCTGCGTCAGCGGCAGCGCCACGGCGTTGATCATCACCAAGAAGAACAGCGCGGCCAGGCGCGGCGCCGCCAGCTTCAGCCCGCCGATGCGCGACAGGTCGGTGCTGCCCGCGCGCCGGCGCACCGCGCCCACGATGTACAGCATGCCCAGCACCAGCACCGCGTGCGCGAAGGCCTGGTACAGCGATCCCGTGACGCCGTACACGTTCCGCGCGAAGAGCCCCGCGCACAGCAGCCCCACGTGGCTGAGCGAGGAGTACGCCACCAAGCGCTTCAGGTCCGTTTGCCGGAAGGCGATCCACCCGGCGTAGAGGGCGCCGATGATGCTGAGCCATACGATCAGTTCACGCCAGTATTCCGTGCCCAGTGGCACGATGGGGAACACGAAACGCAGGATACCGAAGAGGCCCATTTTCAGCAGCACGCCGCCCAGCGTCATGGTGCCCTGCAACGGGGCCACGGTATAGGTATCGGGCTGCCAGCTGTGGAAGGGGAAGATGGGCAGTTTCACCGCGAAGGCCAGGAAGAGCGCCCAGAACAGCCAGATCTGCGTGCCGTAAGGCAGCCGCAGCGCGTGCAGCGCCGTGAAGTCCGCGCTGTGCGTAGGCTCCTGCACCACGCAGTACGCGATGCCGAACAGCAGCGCCAGCCCGCCCAAGAGCGTGTAGATGAAGAAACGCATGGTGACAGCGCGCCTGTTCTCACCGCCCCAGAAGAGCAGGTAGAAAAAGAGCGGCACCAGCGTGAGCTCGTAGAAGATGTAGAAGAGGAAGGCGTTCTGCGAGCTGAACACGCCGAAGAGGAAGCTCTGTGTGAGGAGGAGCAGGCCATTCACCGTTGCTGGCCGTTCCTGCTCTTCCAGTACCCCCGCGCCGATGATGAAGGGGAAGGCTACGGCGGTGAGCAGGAGCATCAGCAGGCCGATGCCGTCGTAGCCGAGCTTCAGGCGCAGGCCCCAGTCGGGCACCCAGTCGCGGTCCAGGAAGACGAGTTCGCCACCAGGGTACTGCCAGCACTGCGCGAGCACCACCACCGTGCAGGTGAGCGTGGCCACCATGGCGATGGCGCGTGCCTGTGCATCGGGTCGTGCGATGAGCAGCAGCAGACCTGCGATGAACGGAACGGCTATGAGCGCGAGCAGGATCATATCATGCGTTGTACAGCGTCCAGGCCAGCAGGGCGATGAGGCCCACCACCATGCCGAAGAGGTAGAAGCCGGTGTTGCCGCTCTGCAAGCGCCGCAGTAGCTGGCCGGCCTTGTTGGCCGCGCCGCCCGGGCCCATCATCAGCGGCACCATCACCGCGCGCTCGCCGGTGCGGTCCAGTTGCGTGCTCAGCCATGCGTACGGCCGCTCGAACAGCTTCGCGTACAACTCGTCGATCAGCCACTTGCGGGCCATCAAGCGCTGGAAGAAGGGCAGTTCGTCCGCCTCGGGATCGATGGTGGCCTTCTTACCGAAACGGTTCCACGCGAACAGGATCACCAGCAGGATCAGCGCCACGGTGATGATCATCAGTGTCCATTCCGTGGTGGCGCTCAGCTCCGGCCGCTCGTTGCGGATGCCATCGGCCGCAGTGGACAGGTAGTGTTTCATCGCTTCGTGCCCGCCGAAGATGTGCGGCACGTTCAGCAGCCCGCCGCCTATGCTGAGCACGGCGAGCACCATCAGCGGAAGCGTCATCACCAGCGGGCTTTCGTGCGGGTGCGCCTTGCCCCGGTACGTGCCGAAGAACACCAGGAAGAGCAGGCGGAACATGTAGAAGCAGGTGAGCAGGGAGATCAGCAGCGATACCACCCAGATCGCGGGGTGCTCCTGGTACGCCGCCGCCAGGATCGCGTCCTTGCTGAAGAAGCCGCTGAGCCCGGGGATGCCCGCGATGGCCAGGGTGCCGATGAGGAAGGTGACGTAGGTGACCTTCACCGTTCCCTTCAGCCCGCCCATCTTGCGGATGTCCTGCTCGCCGCCCAGCGCGTGGATCACGCTGCCCGCGCCCAGGAAGAGCAGCGCCTTGAAGAAGGCGTGCGTGGTGACGTGGAACATGGCCACGCTGTACGCGCCCGCGCCGAGGGCCACGAACATCAGGCCGAGCTGCGATACGGTGGAGTACGCCAGTACTTTTTTGATGTCGTTCTGGAACACGCCGATGCTGGCGGTGAGCAACGAGGTGACGAGGCCCGTGTACAGCACCACGTCCTGCGTGAAGGGCGCGAACATGAAGAGAGCGCTGCTGCGCGTCAGCAGGAAGATGCCCGCCGTCACCATGGTGGCCGCGTGGATGAGCGCGCTCACCGGCGTGGGGCCGGCCATGGCGTCGGGCAGCCAGGTGAAGAGCGGCAACTGCGCGCTCTTGCCCACCGCGCCCACGAAGAGCAGCAAGGTGATGCCCGTGACGGTGGCCGTATCGATCGAGCTGGCGCGCGCCATCACCTCGCCGTAGTCCAGGGTGCCCAGCACGCTGAAGATCCACGCCAGCGCCAGCACGAAGCCCAGGTCGCCGATGCGGTTCATCACGAAGGCCTTGCGCGCCGCGTAGTTGTATGCCGGGTTCTTGTACCAGAAACCGATGAGCAGGTAGCTGCACAGGCCCACGCCTTCCCAGCCGATGAAGGTGATGACGAAGTTGGCGCCCATCACCAGCAGCAGCATGGCGAAGGTGAAGAGGTTGAGCTGCGCGAAGAAGGTGGCCACCCGCTCGTCATCGTGCATGTAGCCGATGGAGTAGAGGTGGATGAGCGAGCCGATGCCCGTGACGATGAGCACCATGGTGAGCGAGAGCGCGTCGATGCGGAAGGCGAAGGGGATGTCCATGCCGCCCACACTGATCCAGTCGAAGAGCTTCACCACGTGGGCCGGGCCCTCGTGCGCGTCCTGCTGGTGCATGTTCACGTCGTGCATGGCGCCCACCACTTCCTGCCCCATGAAGAGCAGCACGCCGCACACGAAGGAGCCCGCTACCATCAGGGTGGCCAGCAGGCCCGCCGTGTTGCCTTTCAGCGAGCGGCGGAAGGCGGCGTTCACCAGGGCCCCCGCGAGCGGAAGGGCCGGAACGAGGGCGGCGAGGATATCCCGTGTCATCCGCGCAGCCGATTGATCTGGTTGATGTCGATGCTGTCCACGTTGCGCTTCATCATCACAAGGATGGCCAGGCCCACGGTCACTTCGGCCGCGGCCACCAGCATGATGAAGAACACGAAGACCTGCCCGCCGGGATCGCCGTGGTGCGCACTGAAGGCCGTGAGCAGCAGGTTCACGCTGTTGAACATCAACTCGATGCACATCAGCAGGATGATGGTGTTGCGGCGGAAGAGCACGCCCGCCATGCCGATGCTGAACAGGATGAGGCTGAGCACCACGTAGTGCTCCAGCGGAACGGCGCGTATGGCGGTGATCACTTCGTTCATGGCGCCACGGGGTTCACGTCGGCCTTGTCGCGTTTGCCCAGCGTTACCGCGCCGATGATGGCGCTGAGGAAGAGCACGCTGCTGATCTCGAAGGGCACCAGGAAGGTGGTGAACAGGCTGTTGCCCACGCTCGCCACCAAGCCCACGGCCATGTCGTACTCATCGGGCCGGGCCAGGCCGATGCCATCCTTCACCGCGCCGAGCAGGGTGAGCAGGAAGAGCCCCCCGGCGGCCACCGCCGCGATGCGCGTGACCACGCTCTTGCGCGGCTCCACCTGCTTGTTCAGGTTCAGCAGCATGATCACAAAGAGGAAGAGCACCATGATGGCGCCCGTGTACACGATGATGTGTACCGCCGCCAGGAACTGCGCATTCAGCAGGATGTAGTGCCCGGCGATGCTCAGGAAGCAGACGATCAGCGCGATCACGCTGTTCACCGGGCTGCGCGCGGCCACCACGAAGAGGGCGCTGATGACGGAGATCGCCGCGAAGAGGTAGAAGAGGTATTGCATCTCCTGCTCAGCGGTTGTGCGCGAACTGCTTTTGCTCCTTGAACTTCAGCACCTCCGGCGTCTGGCGCTTGCTCACATCTACGCGCAGCGAAGGATCGAGCGGTTCCACCAGCCAGCGCTTGCCGTACACGAACGGCATGCGCTCGTAGTCCGTGGGCACCAAACGATCGGTGAGGAAGATCGCCTCCTTGGGGCAGGCCTCTTCGCAATCGCCGCAGAAGATGCAGCGCAGCATGTTGATCTCGTATACACTGGCGTACTTCTCCTCGCGGTAGAGTTTCTCCTCGCCCTTCTTGCGCTCCGAGGCCACCATGGTGATCGCTTCGGCCGGACAGGCCACCGCGCACAGTCCGCAGGCCGTGCAGCGCTCACGGCCCTGCTCGTCGCGCTTCAACACATGCATGCCGCGGTACACGCCGCTGCGGGGGCGCTCCACCTCCGGGTAACGCAACGATACCTTCTTCGGCCGGAAGAAGTGGCGCAACGTGATCGACATGCCTTTGATGATCGCCGGCAGGTAGATGCGCTCCATCAGCGTCATCTTCTTGTCGCTCACCACGCGCGAGCGCTGGGTCAGTTTCAGGGGCGCGCTCATAGTCCGAGGTAGGGCTTGAGGTGCATCCAGCCGCCGGTGAGCAGCACGTTCAGGATCGCCAGGGGGATCAGCGCCTTCCAGCCCAGGTCCATCAGCTGGTCGTACCGGAAGCGCGGGAGCGTCCAGCGGATCCACATGAAGACGAAGATGAAGAATCCGATCTTGGCGAAGAGCATCAGGGTGCCCAGTGCGGTGATCAGGAGCGAGGTATCGCCCGCCTGGTCCAGGAAGGGGATATCATACCCGCCGAAATAGAGCGTGCTCATCACGGCGCTGCTGATGAACATGTTCACATACTCGGCGAAGAGGTAGAAGCCCAGCTTCATGCTGCTGAACTCGGTGTGGTAGCCGCCCACCAGTTCCGTTTCGCACTCGGGCAGGTCGAAGGGCGCGCGGTTGCACTCGGCGAAGGCGCAGATGATGAAGAGCAGGAAACCGAGCGGCTGGTAGGCGATGTTCCACACGCCGTCCAACTGCCCCGCCATGATGCCGCCCATGCTCAGGGTGCCGGTGTGCAGGATGAGCGCCACGATGGCCATGCCCATGGCCAGTTCGTAGCTGATCATCTGGCTGCTGGCACGGATGGCGCCGTACAGCGCGAACTTGTTGTTGCTGGCCCAGCCGCCGAGCATGATGCCGTACACGCCGATGCTCACCATGGCGAAGACGTACAGGATGCCGATCTCGGGATCCGCCGCGTGCAGGTTCATCGTGAAGTCGCCGATGGTCACAGTGCCGCCCCAAGGGATCACCACGCCGGTGAGCAGCGCGGTACTCATGGCGATGGCGGGCCCCAGGAAGTACAGCCACCGGTTGGCGGTGGCCGGTATGAAGTCCTCCTTCATGAACATCTTGCCGCCGTCGGCAAGAGGTTGCAGGATGCCGAAGGGCCCCGCGCGGTCCGGACCGATGCGGTCCTGCATGAAGGCCGCCACCTTGCGCTCTCCGTAGGTCTCGTACGCCGCCACGCCGAGCGTGATCAGCAGCAGGACGCTGAGGAAGATGACAAGGGTGAGGATGGTCATCTAGCGTTTGTTGAAGTCGAACGGTTCGATCGAGGGTGCGTTCGGCGCGGCCGAAGAAAGCAGCTTCTGCTGGAGCTTCTTGTCGTAGTGGCCCTGGCTGATCACGCTGTGGCGATCGATCTTCCGGGGGCCTTCGATGGTCCAGTCGCTGGTCTTCTTCTTCTCGAAACGGCAGGTGTTGCAGATGAAGTCCTCCACCTCGCCCCACTGGTCCTTGCGGCCGGTGACGCGCAGGATCTCCTGGCCTTTCAGCCAGATCACGGTCTTGCCGCTGCACTTCGGGTTCTCGCAATCGCGGTGGGCGTCCATCGGGTTGGTGAACCACACACGGCTGGCGAAGCGGAAGGTGCGATCGGTAAGCGCGCCCACAGGGCACACGTCGATCACGTTGCCGCTGAAGTCGTTCTCGATGACGTTGCTGATGTAGGTGCTGATCTCGCTCACGTCGCCGCGATTGATCACCCCATGCACGCGGCCATCGGTGATCTGGTCGGCCACTTTCACGCAGCGGTAGCAGAGGATGCACCGCGTCATGTGCAATTTGATCGTCTCACCGATGTCGATCGGGTCAAAGGTGCGGCGCTCGAACTGGTAGCGGCTGGCCTCCTTACCGTTCTCGTAGCTCAGGTCCTGCAAGTGGCACTCGCCGGCCTGATCGCAGATCGGGCAGTCCAGCGGGTGGTTGATCAGCAGGAACTCAACGACGGAATTGCGCGAGGCGATCAGGTCCGGATCCGTGGTGTTGGCCACGACCATACCGTCCATCACGGCCGTGCGGCAGCTGGCCACCGGCTTGGGCATGGGCCGCGGGTCCTTGTCGCTGCCCTTGGTCACCTTCACGATGCAGGTGCGGCAATAGCCCCCGCTGGTCTTCAGCTTCGTGTAGTAGCACATCGCCGGCGGCACCACGTGGCGGTCCGCCTTATTGCGCTCGCCGATCATGCGCGCCGCCTGTAGGATCGTGGTCCCGTCCGGAACCTCGATCTCGATGTTGTCAATGGTGACCTTGGCCATGCGTTCGGAGGTGCGCAAAGAAAGGGTGCTGAGTGCTTCGCTCAGCCGCCGCTCCGGAGGTTATGAACAGGACCGGTCAGAGCGTCTTACGGGGCAGAGAATGTCCGGAACCCGGGGAAGGAGCCTACTTTCGATGCTGCCACCCACCACCATGTTCTCCAGGTTCTTGCTGATCATCTTTTGTCTGTGTTCCCCAGCTTTGATCCGGGCTCAGCAAATGACCTTGGACGGGCTCCGTTCTTTTTCTTCATCCGATGTTCTGCACGTCCACGGCAGCTACGTGAACTCGCAAGGCACCTTGTTCATCAGCGGTGTTTTCAGCGGCAACATGACCCTCGGATCATTGACATTGACCAGCCAGGGGGCCCTGGACCGCTTCCTGGGGCGCATGGAGGCGGACGGCACCTGGACATGGGCCAAGCGCTACGGCTGTGTTCCGCCGAATGACTATGGAGACTTCTATGCTCATGGGCTTCGATCCATGGGTCCCGGGCTGCTCACTGTTCATGTTTCGGGTGAGGATCCTTTCACCTTCGGTGATGAACCGACCCTGTACTCCTCTCAGGAATGCTTCCTCCTGGTGACCGAAGCTGGCGATCTGGTCGGGGTCTCGGCCC
>Ga0138256_10001948_pt1 | contig 22215 bp, 21 predicted proteins | sample KNB2016incub_MG_FD_105486 | JGI IMG/M metagenome (GOLD analysis project Ga0138256, IMG submission 105486) | Active sludge microbial communities from wastewater in Klosterneuburg, Austria - KNB2014incub_MG | ecosystem: Engineered > WWTP > Activated sludge > Unclassified | place: Austria... | reverse complement strand
ATCATCCTCCCCGGCCTAAAAGCCAAAGGTGTAACCGACGAGGTGATAAAAACTATAATGGAAACAAACCCCAGCCGGGCCCTAACCTTCGCTGCCCCGACCAAGCCGATTAAACAAAAGGCAAAACGGTCTAGTTAGCGCGTTTGCACATGCCGTTTACGAATGAAATAGGATTGCATTACCTCGGTAATGCGATTACAATTGAAATGTGAAAACGATCCGCTCAAAGATAACCGCACAAGGACAGATATCGGTTCCGGCACCGATCAGAAAAAAGCTCGGCCTAGGCCCTGGCTCAGTGATCGAATGGGAAGATGATCCGGACGGCGCGTCGGTAACAGTAAGGCGAGCTGCTGAATACGATTTGGACGATCTTCACCGCAACGTGTTTCCTGACGGCCCGCCGAAGCCGATCAGCGTTGAAGAAATAGATAGGGCAATCGAAAACTACATGCGTAAAAAACATGCACGCCGTTGATACGAATCTTCTTGTGCGGCTTATTGTCGCTGACGATCCGAAGCAAACAAGACGAGCCAAAAACTTTATCGGAACGGGAGCATGGGTATCCCATTTGGTCCTCGCTGAAACTCTTTGGGTCCTTGCTTCCTTTTACCAAATGGATCGGGATTCACTAATGCGGGCCATCGAGACGTTGCTGTCAAATCGATTGCTGACAATTCAAGACCGTGAATCGGTTTCTGACGCGCTGTCGCTATTCCGCGGCCACAAAGGCGTTAACTTTTCAGACTGTCTCATCCTGTGCATCGCCCGCAAACTCGGCCATACTCCGGTAGGAACATTTGATGCAAAATTCGCCCGCCTTGACGGAGCGACTCTGATTTGACACTAAACTTTGTTCCTAAAACGCCTCGCTAAACCTCACCTCGCCCGTGACTGCGACATGATAGGCGGAGACGCGGCGTTCGGGAATGTTTAAATCGTTCTCAAAAAAATGACTGCTCCCGCAACAGATAGCGTGAAATTTGGCAGTCGTCGTATTTATGTGTAGAGTATTGTGTAGGAGGCGGTATGGCGACAAATCTTGCTCTTGATCCTGATCTGCTTGAACGTGCCTTTGAGGTCAGCGGCGAAACGACTAAGAAGGCGGCGGTTACGCGCGCTCTAAAGGAGTTTATTGCTCGTCGTGAGCAACGGAAGTTGGTTGAGTTATTTGGCCGGCTGGAATGGGACGATACTTACGACTATAAATCGGAACGATCACGCAAATGACGCTGTTGGTTGACACAAGCGTGTGGTCGCTCGCTCTCAGACGCGATAGTCCAAAAGATCAGCCTGAGATCGAATTGCTCCGTGCGGCACTCAACGGCGGCGAGATCGTTGTAACGACAGGCCTTATCGTCCAGGAACTTCTGCAGGGATTTCATGGCCCAAAACAGCGTGATCAGATCATTGAACGGTTTGCGGCTTTGCCTATTCTGATACCAGACAGAAATGACCATATCGAAGCCGCCGGTTTGCGTAATAAATGCAGGCGTTCCGGTGTACAAATCGGCACGATCGACGCTCTTTTAGCTCAACTCTGCATTCATTACAGAACAACTTTGCTGACCGCCGACAAAGATTTTCTGCACGCATCAAGATATATCCCTCTGCACGTTTGGCAGGCTTGAATCTTTTGCTGGATGACATCGACTTGAGTAGTTCCGCGCTCGATCGAAAGGCCGCGGAAACTAGCATTGCGTCCTGTTCGCATATCTTTCGTGTCACATGGTCTCACCTAATGCGCGCTTAAAACGCTTCACTAAAACTCACCTCGCCGGCCACTGCGACCTGATACGCCGAGACGCGGCGTTCGAAGAAGTTGGCTAGTTCCTGGACGTCCTGGAGGTCCATGAAGGCGAAGGGATTTTTTGCTCCGTAAACTTTCTGGAGGCCGAGCATGGCGAGGCGTTGGTCGGCGATGAATTCGAGATACCCACGCATGTTTGCGACGGAGAGGCCGGCGACGCCGCCGCTTAGGATGTCTTCGGCAAACTGCATTTCGCACGTCACGGCTTCGTCGAGCATTTGAACTATCTCGCGCTCGAGCGCCGCGTCAAACAGATCCGGTTCCTCGTTTTTCACCGTTTTCACCACCTCGAGCGCAAAGTTCATATGCGCGGATTCATCGCGAAAGACCCAATTCGTCCCAGCGGCAAGGCCGTGGAGCAAGCCTTTTGATCGCAGAAAATAGACGTAAGCAAACGCCGCAAAAAAGAACAGCCCCTCGATACAGGCGGCGAAACAGATCAAATTAAGCAAAAACTTACGGCGGTCTTCTTTCGTGTTCAGCGATTCAAGGTCCTGGATGGTGTCGATCCATTTCATGCAGAACTCGCCCTTTTTTCTGATCGACGGAATGTTCTCGATCGCGGCAAATGCCTGCTCGCGTTCGTGGTGGTCGGGAATATATGTATCAAGCAGCGTCAGATAAAACTGCACATGCACCGCTTCTTCGAACAACTGCCGCGAAAGATACATCCGCGCTTCCGGCGAGTTGATATGCTTGTACAAGTTCAGCACAAGGTTATTCGACACGATCGAATCGCCCGTCGCAAAAAACGCCACCAGCCGGTTGATCATATGCCGCTCGGCCGCCGTCATTTTATTGCGCAGATCGTTCACATCGGTAGAAAAATCCACCTCCTCGACCGTCCACGTGTTCTTGATCGAATTTTTATACATCTCATAAAAATCCGGGTACCTCATCGGGCGAAGGGTTAGGTTAAATCCTGGGTTTAAAAGCATATTTCTTTCCATAGTGCCGGAGGCACGTCAATATAGTAGCCAGTGGTGAGCAATAGCGAACCTCTGGAGACCATTACAAAACTCATCACGCTCCGGAGGAGCGTAACCTACCACAAGTATTTCTCATCGTAATCAACGTTACCAAGTTCCAGTAATTCGACATATTCTGTCTGAAAATCCTTTCCCTGGTGGTGTGCTTCCTGATTACGAATGTAATTCTTGACTCTTTCTAAATTTCCGGCACTTACCGTAAATGCCCCATAGCCGTTTTGCCATGAGAACGTCGGGTCCAGTTCTCGACGCACCCAGCCGGACGAGCTCGCCTTCAACTCACGCATAAAATGGTCTAGACGATGAGTTGCGTTCAACCCGACCAAGATATGCACGTGATCCTCGATGCCGCCGATCACAAAGGCAACTCCGCCCAGATTTTTCACGATGCCGCCGAGATAACCATATAGATCGTTCCGAAGGTGTTCGGTTATTAGCTTTGCACGGTTCTTCGTGCTGAAAACCAAGTGGAAATAAAGCGATGTATGCGTTGACGGCATCTGGTTACGCTCCTTCGGAGCTTTGTTCGTTTGGGTTCACGTGTCCAGAGGTTCGCTTTGCTCACCACTGGCTATTACATTATCGTGCCTTCGGCACTAGGTTTACTGACAAGCTTCACAAGCCTCAGGGTTTTCCAGCGAGCAGGCGAGAGCTTCTTCGTCTGAATAGGCCCGCACATCCGGTTCGTTGTCGGGGACAAGTTCCGACGCCTTATAATCCGCCGTGACCTGAGCAATGCGCGTCGCCGGGCGTGAGCGTAAGTAATAAGTCGTTTTCAGTCCCTTTTGCCATGCGTACATGTACATAGATGAAAGCTTGCCGATGTTGGGGCTTTCCATGAAGAGATTTAAAGAAGCGCTTTGGTCGATGAATGCGCCGCGCATGGCTTGCATGTCGATGAGCGAGCGCATTGGGATCTCCCAGGCGGTGCGGTAGCGGCTGCGAAGTTCGGGTGAAAATTCTTCGATGTCCTGGATCGAACCTTCGCTCAATTTGATCTTGTTGCGGATCTCGTCGGTCCAGAGGCCGAGGCCTTTCAACTCAGCAACGAGGTATTTGTTCACCTGTACAAAATCGCCGCTCAGGGTTTCGCGTTTGAAGAGGTTCGAGACCTGCGGCTCAATACATTCATAGCAGCCGGCGATCGAGGCGATGGTGGCGGTCGGTGCGATGGCTATCATCAGCGAGTTGCGAAGGCCGTGTTCCTTTACCTTTTCGCGAAGCTTGTCCCAGCGCTTTATATCGTCGGGAACAACGCCCCACAGATCGAACTGAAACACGCCGTTCGCCGCCCGCGTTTCATCAAACGCCGGATGCTTTCCGCGTGTCTGCGCCAGTTCGCACGATGCATCGAGTGCGGCAAAATAAACTTCTTCCTGAATCTTTGCCGAAAGCGTTTTCGCCTCGTCCGAATCGAACGGAAGCCGCAGTGCAAAAAATACATCCTGCAAACCCATCACCCCAAGCCCGATGTTTCGCCAGCGATTATTCGAATCCTTTGTACTTGGGATCGCATAGTAATTCAGATCGATGACTCGGTCGAGTTGGCGAACCGCAAGGCGGACATTAGCTCGGAGCTTTTCGAAATCGAACTCGACCGGAGCGCGGACACTTTTGTCCGCATCGGCGGTCCCTCCGCCGAGACTATTTTCGTCCTTCGGACTCATGCGGACATGAGTGTCCGCGCTCCGCCGGACGTACCGGGCCAGATTCAACGAACCGAGATTGCATACGGCCGTTTCGCTGTCGGATGTGACCTCGATTATCTCGGTGCACAGATTTGAAAGATGAACGACGTTGCCGGCCTTGGCCGTTTGGTTTGATTTCTTGTTCGACGCGTCTTTAAATGTCATCCAGCCGTTGCCGGTCTGCGCCATTGTCCGCATCATTTTTGCGTAAAGGTCGCGGGCCTTTATCTGGCGGACAAACAGGCCTTCTTCCTCTGCTTTCTGGTACGCCGTTTCAAATTCCTCGCCGTACAGATCAGGAAATTGCGGCACTGTTTTTGGGTCGAACAGCGACCACATGTCGTCTGCCTCGACGCGGCGCATAAAAAGATCCGGTATCCAGTTTGCGATATTCAGGTTATGCGTTCGGCGGGCTTCGTCGCCGGTGTTGTCGCGGAGTTCGAGAAAATCTTCGATGTCGGCGTGCCATGTTTCTAGATAGACGCATGCCGCTCCTTTTCGCTTGCCGCCCTGATTTACGGCGGACACAGACGAATCAAGCGTCTTCAGCCACGGCACGATCCCGTTCGAGTGTCCGTTTGTTCCGCGTATCAATGAGCCTTGCGAACGAACGCGGTGATACGCAATGCCAATGCCGCCCGAAAATTTCGAAAGCATCGCTACGTCGGAATATTTTTTATAGATGCTCTCAAGGCTGTCCTGCGGCGAATCAAGCAAAAAGCATGACGAAAGCTGCTCGTGACGCGTCCCGGAATTAAATAGCGTCGGCGTCGAAGGCACATATTCAAGCGATGAAAACAGCCTGTAAAGTTCGATGGCTTCCTGCGGCGTTTCCGACAGCCCGCACGCGACTCGCATCCAAAAAAACTGCGGCGATTCGATCACGTCGCGCGTTGTCGGGTTTTTCAGAAGATACCGATCATACAGCGTTCGCAATCCAAAAAACTCAAACAGGTCGTTGCGCTCAACGTCGATCGCATCGTTCAATTTGCGGCTGTTCTCGGAAACAAAATTTACGACCCGCGGAGCGATAAGCCCCTCTTTCACTCCAAAGGCGATCGACTGTGAAAATGAATGAATCTCCTGATTGCGAACCTCTTTTTCAATATATTGATTAAGAAGGCGGGCACCGAGCTTTGAGTATTCTGGTTCTTCAAATATCAGGCTCGCAGCGGTTTGTATCGAAAGTTTGTCAAGCTCTTTGGTGGTCGCACCATCGTATAGGCCGCTTATTGTTTTGGTTGCTATCCGCAGCGTATCGACACTTGGCAAATTGCTGGTGCAGCGCGAAATGGCGCGAACGATCTTGTTTATATCGACCGGCTCAAACGATCCGTTTCGTTTGCACACGCGCATTGTTGTTTGGGTTGGTCCTTCCGATTGTCTCGCGGCCGCTGTTACGAATGTATCCATGTTTTTTGTTGTTCTTTCCCTTTGCGGAAGAAAAAAATATCAGTCGCCAAGGAAATCCGCCTTGGCCGACCGCCAAATTTACCTGCAACATCACCAACGCCGGTGGCAAGAGACAAGCAACACCATCGCCAGCTTGTGTCGAAAGCGGCGTCAATTTTGAAACCCCTTGGTTTTAGTGGATTAGTGAATGCCCAAATCGGGCTTCCTACCGGCTGCCGTTTCCCCAACCAAAAGTTGAGATCACGGTGTGGTCAAGGCAGTCGTCGTTCCCCATTAAAGCTAGCGGGGCAGCCGCGGCAAAAACCGCAAGTCGCTTCCGAAGTATAAAATTCAACTCCGCGTTCCTTCAGTGTTTATAGACTATATTGTAGGGAAACCCGCTTGTCAACACAAAATGTAGTGGTTTTAAAGTTAATTGCTAAATCCTATTTTCTCAAGGATTTAGCAGATTCGCGGTAATGTAGTGCATCAAATTCGTCGAAACACGGTTGTAACCTTTTAAAATGCAGACGTTTAACCATTCTATTCGCCAGTTATTCGCGGGATCACGCGCATCCGCGATGGCTTGCTTTCTATGATCTCGAGCCAGGGTTTTTCTGCATTAGTCCTCAACGATCAATCCATCAAACGCAAACTGCACATTCTCCGGCAATAGCTTCTTATCGCGCTCGTAAAGGATGTCGTGGTTCAGGTGGGTCAGGAACGCCCGTCCGGGCTTCAGATCAGCAATTATTTCAAGGGCCTCGTCCAAATGGAGGTGAGTAGAGTGGGGCTTTAGCCGCACACAGTCCAAAACTAGGACGTCGAGGCCGCGAAGCCCGTCCATCGAATCTGGCGGGATGACCTTAAGGTCAGTGGCGTAAGCAAATTTATTGAATCGGTAAGCGACGACCGGCAACCTTCCGTGGATCACCTCGAGCGGTGTTATCTCGATGCCGCCAATGCAAAACGGTGAATTGTGCAACACGGTATGAGGTGTCAGTTGAGGCAAACCGCCGCCAAAATGGGTCGGAACAAAAATGTATTGAAAGATCCGGCGTAGATCGATCCATGCGATCTCGTTCGCAAATATCGGCATTGCGCCGTAGCGGAAATTCAGAGGGCGGATATCGTCGAGGCCAAAGACATGATCGACGTGGCAGTGTGTGATGAGAACCGCGTCGAGCCGGCGGATGTTTGCTCTCAATGCCTGCTGTCGGAAATCTGACGATGTGTCAACAAGGATGGTCTTGCCGGAATGTTCGATCAACACGGAAACGCGGAGGCGCTTGTCACGCGGATCATCTGACAAGCACGTCTCGCAATCACACGCGATGGACGGTACACCAGTTGAAGTTCCGGTTCCCAGGAAAGTCAGTTTCATAAAATTTCCGCGGGAATCCTTATCTGGTCTTTGAATTGTTTAAGTAATCGAAGCGAGATTTGGATCGGCGATTTCCAGGGAAAGCTAGGACCGACGCCCGGAATTTCGCGCCAACCTCGCCGCCAGATCTGTTTAGATAAGCTGTCTAAATTAAAATCGACTGACACCAATGACCGCGCGATCATTCGATCCGCCGGTGATATCAGATGCTGATAGTTCGTAAGTAAATATCGTTCGACTGAATTCACCGGTCGGCTGGCCATTTCACTTCTTTCCCAAAATATCGTCGCCGGAGAATTTCTTCGCCGCTTGAGCTTTCAGTTTTTCTTCTGTTGCACGGACCATGGTGACATATTGCATACGCAGATCGGCAAGGAGGCCTTCGAGGAGCCGTGATTCCTGAGGATGAAGGTTACCCGTTGTCTTATCATGGAGCATACCAAGAACATCTAGCCAGTACTTGCCGGTATCCAGATCTACTGAGCGCTTGCCGGTAGCCGGATGCGGCACTGCACCCAAACTCGCCGCCGCATTGGTCGCGAGTGTTGAAAGAAAATTAACAAAACTCGCCGGGTCATTTGCACCGGGAATATCTTCGCCCTCAGGGCCGTCATCGTAAAGTTCCTCAATTTCCGTCGGGACCGCGTCATCACGGCCTGGTGTCGCGGCGGCCCGCTGTTCGACGCTCGGCGGCGCAGTAGCCCCCGGTTTAGGCTCATCGAAAACGACGCCTTCCCGAACGGTACCGTCGGGGTTAAATTTGCGGCGGTCCGTCACCTTAAAGGTGACATCATCCTGATTCTCTTCATGTCCGATCATAGTATTTAATTCATTTTCGATATTAGCATTTTTGAGAAAAAGTCTGAAAATTTGACAAATTGGGACGTCACCGGGCCGCCGAGGCACGACTCGCGTGATCCTGTTTCGATATTGCCATCGGTTCTAGACTTTACAGTCATTCTGGAATCTAATAAAGCTCATGTCCAAGTCGTTTGATGAACTTGTTGCCGTAATGGCCCGGCTGCGTGCCCCGGGCGGCTGCCCGTGGGATGCCGAACAGACCTACGATTCACTTTCGCGGTATTTGCTTGAAGAGGCGTATGAAACCTTTGATGCAATTCACACGGCAACCGAGACCGGAAGCACAACTCATCTTACCGAAGAGCTGGGCGATCTTCTGCTTCAAGTAGTTTTTCAATCAACCATCGGGGCCGAACGCGGCGATTTTACGATCGACGATGTCGCGGCCGGCGTGGCCAAAAAGCTCGTTCTCCGACACCCGCACGTTTTCGGCGACGCCAAATTGGAGCGTGCTCAGGATGTTCTGGACAACTGGGACACATTAAAAGCAAACGAACGAAAAGCATCCGGTAAGGTTGAAACGCCCGCGGACTCGATCCTGGACGAAGTGCCCGTTCATTTTCCGGCCTTGCTTGAGGCGCTGAAACTTACAAAAAAGGCCGCAAAAGTGGGTTTTGACTGGGACGAAAAGGGCCGGATCTTTGACAAACTCGACGAAGAGGCAGGGGAATTGAAGGCAGCTATTGAAACCGGCGATATGGAAAATGCCGCCGAAGAGATCGGCGATCTGCTGTTTGTCATCGTAAATCTTGCCCGGCATCTTGACGTCGAACCCGAAACAGCTCTTAAAAAGACCAATCGAAAGTTCCGCTCACGATTCAAGTTTATCGAAGACAGCCTTAGCTCGCGCGGACGATCAATAGAAAGCTCCGACCTTGCCGAAATGGACGAGCTTTGGAACAAGGCCAAGGCGTGAATTGTTAGCCTGAGTCATGATGGACCGACATTGTTCGGCATCCATACATCTTCATTCATCCACACTCTCAACAAATAAACACGGGTACCTGTAAACAATTAGGCCAACTTAACATACAAGTTCTGGAATACTGCTTGCGATAGCATTTGAGAAATTGCGGCAGATAATGTCGAATTGTGCAATTTGATCAACAAGGAGGTTAATTAACAAAATGAGCAAGCATTTTATTAGGGCATTTGCTGTATTCGGAGTTATTTCCGTTTTCACGTTTATAGGTGCCGCACAAGACAAGGTAACGCAGATAATCAATAACGCCGACGGTACATATACGGTCATCGAATATCCGGTCGGAAAAGAAGTAATGGTGAACATGAGTCCTTCGGCAGCGATCAGCGGCGGCAAGGCAATGGCCCATATTACCCGTTCGGCCGACGGTACGAAGATCATATTGAATGTTAGCGGAGTGCCTGCCGACACCAGGACCTATTACGCTTATGCGGTTGACACCTCCGGCGTGCCAACGCTGCTCGGGCCGGTGACATTCGAGAATGGCATCGCGAAATCCGAGTTTATGACTCCGATGAACCAATTCATGATTGTGCTTTCGCCGAATGAAGGAATTACGACGATGGATGCACAGACGGCCGCTTTCCGGAGTGACGTACCTGAGGGATACGCCGTGGTTCCAAGACGCAGGACCGCCGATACAAAAGCCGTCGCTACGGCCCAGCCCGTAACGTCTGCCTATGATGTCCCGATGCTTGGCATTCCGGCCTTTGGCGACGACACGACGGAGGTTCGCATGAATTTCACGGGCGAGTTACGCGGGCTGGATGGTAAAGCATATATCGATTCTAAGGGTGAGAAAACGACGGTCAAAATGCGTTTTGGCGACATGCGAAAGGCACCGCTAAACAAGCGTTACGTCCTATGGGCAGCCTCACCTGAGGGCAAGTACACAAAACTTGGACAGGTGATAAGCACCGGGAAGCAGGACGAGGGCGAGATCCGCAGTGAAACCGAGCTTCGCGACTTTGGCCTTCTCGTCACGGTCGAGGATGCAAACACCAACCGCCCGACAAGCCGGAACTATGGGACATTTTCGGTACCGCCCCGTCCATAGAGGAACTTGGTGATCGAACAGTCTAAGGGAATAACGAGAAAATCGGGGTTTTCCCCGATTTTCTTTTGAACTCCGAAACAGGAAAATTGAAATATCGTCGATTATTGGGTACGCCAATTGCTGCTTAAATCTTCACCATACGAAAACCGTACAGAGAGCTCCGGCCGGGACGGCAGTTCGGCAATCGATGAAATTGACCGCGTAAAGCAAGGGGAATAAAGATGGCTACAACAAAAAAACAAACACCAAACCAGGCGGAAAGGACCGCCGGCGGATTTTCGCCGGCACAAACGGACAGAGTTGAACCAAATGCGGGGCGTGGCCCGTCGCCGGCTTCGAACATTGATGGCCGAAGTTCTGCTGCGTCCACATTCAGCTCAAGCCAAGACGAGAGTAAGGGCGGTTCGGCTGACGGTAAAAGGAGAGATTCGAGCGGAATGACTACCGGTTCCGGCCCTGACAGGTCGGCATCCGGCGGCACCGCTGCGGGAACAGCGACGGCACGCAGCTTCTATGATCAGGCGAAAGAAAGCGCGGGTCAGGCATACGAAGCAGCGGCGGACAAAGCATCGACAAAGCTCGACGAACAGAAGTCAAATCTTTCGGGAGGCCTATCGGCGGTGGCGGATAGCGTCCGCAAGGTCGGCGACAATCTTCGCGGCCCGGATGTCCAGGACGGCATTTCGAAATTTACGGCGGAGTACAGCGATGCTGCCGCAACGAAGATCGAGAATATCGCTAATTACTTTGATCAAAAAAGCGTCCGAGAAATGTATTCCGACGTGGAAAACTTTGCCCGCCGCAACCCGGCGGTATTTGTCGGCGGGGCCTTCGCACTCGGATTGCTCTTGTCGCGCTTTTTAAAAAGCGGGGCAGACTCGCAATGGTCTGATCAGGAAAGCAGATCAAGAAAACTGCATAGCATGCCAAGCGGCGGCATCAGCACCGCGTCGGAATATAGTTCAGGCCAGGGCGTTCAGGACCGCTGGCAGCAGGCCGGACAGGGACGCATCGACGGCTTAGATCAGGGAGGTAACCGATCATGATGCAGCAAAAAATGGTCAAGGAAGAAAGGAGCCTCGGCGATCTTTTTTCAGAACTGATGTCAGAAACCTCAAGTTTGGTGCGGCAGGAAGTTGCACTTGCACAGGCCGAACTTACGCATAAGGCAACGAAAGCAGGGAAAAATATCGGTTTTCTTGTGGTTGGCGGGGCCGTCGGATATGCGGCACTGTTGATTATCCTCTCGGGCGTGGTCGTGCTCCTCGCAAATTTTGTTCCGCTTTGGGCATCGGCGCTTATCGTCGGGGTCGGGGTCGCGGTGATCTCTTATGTTTTGGTCAGCTCCGCGCTGACGGAACTTAGAAAGACAGACCCGATTCCGCATGAATCGGTTGAATCGATAAAGGAGGACGCAAGATGGCTAAAAGACCAGGTGACGTAACGCCGGCCGAAACTTCGGTGAACCGATCGCTGGAAAGAACGGGCGATCTCGATACCGCGCGTGAAAATTTAATGCTCGAACCGGCGAATGAGGACAAGGACCTAACTGCGGCCGCTGATACAGATGCGTCCGATGAGACTGAACAACTGCGGTCTCGCATCGAGGAAACCAGGTCGGAATTAGGAGAAACAATTGACGCAATTCAGGAAAAGCTAAGCTTTTCTAATATCTCGGACCAGGTTTCAGAGCAGGTAACTAACGCGATCGAAACTGCCAAGGATTCGGCATATGACGCGACCATTGGAAAGGTGACACATTTTATGAAGAACACAGGGAAGGAAATTTCAAGATCATCTTTGGTTAAGACGGCGAAGGAAAACCCGTTGCCGTTTATCCTTATTGCGGCTGGTGCCGGGCTTCTCGCCTACCAGGGCTTTAGCCGAAGCGGCCCGTCACGGCGCAAAGTGCGGTACGGTTCCGAGCCGCGTAGAATGGGACAAGAGTCTCATGGCGAAATGGCCTCTGCGATCGACCGTGCCCAAAGCGGCCTTAACACTGTTTCGGAAACGGTTACCGGCACAGCCGGAACAGTAAAGGATTCCGTCTCGCATGCGGCAAAGTCTGCTTTCGACGGCGTCAGCAATATCGCTAACCGCGCAAGTGAATCAGCAAGTAATTTAGGGACAAAAGCGGCTGAGACCTATGAGCACTATATGGATGAAAGGCCGTGGGCGATAGGTGTCGTCGCACTCGCGGCCGGTGCCGCCATTGGCATGGCCATCCCCTCAACCAAATATGAAGGCCGGCTAATGGGCGAGGCCCGCGTCAATCTGTTAGATAAGGTTTCACATACGGCGGCCGACTTTGTCGAAAAGGCGAAGCAGGCGGCCGCCGATGCGGGAAAGGCTGTTTCCGAAACTGTTTCTGACGAAGCAAAAACGCTTGTCAATGATTCGTTGGGTAAATGATCGATGGTCCGGGATGCCGACTGACAAATCGGTATTCCGGACACAACTATTCCGCAAAAAGCTCTTGAAGCCGTGAGGTGATCTCTGCCTGTGTGGATGGTTCCAGGGCCCCGATCTTTTTTACGAGCCGGCGCTTGTCCACGGTCCTTAACTGGTCAAGGATGACGTGTCTGTCCGCACTCAGAAAATTTACCTGAACGCGTGTCGGATAATGTGTTTTGGTCGAAGCCAACGGGGCGATGATCACGGTTTCGATATTACGGTTTAGCTCATCAGGTGAGATTACGACGGCGGGCCGCGTATTCTTGGGGTCGCGTGTCAGAGATTCGTCAAGGTTTATAAGATAAACGTCGTACCTGTTCACCATTTCCAGTCCCTCGACTCAAATTGCGTGCCGGGTGCCCGTTGAAGCGGCAGGTCATCGTCAGCATCCCGAAGTGCCTTAAACTCTGCTTCCCAGCTTCCGCGCGGCCTTTTGACGCTTCGGGTAAGCAAGCCGTCAGGGTGGACCTCAAGTTCAACCTCGCCGGAAAGCCGCGTTTCTTCGAGCATCATTTTGGGTATGCGGACTCCCTGCGAGTTGCCGATCTGAATAATACTGGCTTTCATAATTACATCGTAATTACGTATTGTACACACGGCCGGCGTTTGCGCAATTCGGGCCGTCGTCGAATTTGTAATATTATTACCAGCCTTCTATATCTCTACTTCGCAATGTATCCGGGGTTAGCGAATGAATTCTAATAAAAAGTGAAAAGCGGAGCGTTGCCAGGCACCGACCGCGGCCTTGCGGCATAACAGAACAAACATCTCACTTGATTCCGACAATTGCTTCCAAGCCGTTCATATATGGCTGCAGCACGTCGGGAATCGCGATCGACCCGTCGGGCTGCTGATAATTTTCGAGAATCGCGATCCATGTCCGTCCAACGGCCAAACCGCTTCCGTTCAAAGTATGGACAAATTCGGGTTTGGCGCCGCCGCCGCGTCGGAAGCGAAGATTCATCCTGCGGGCCTGAAAGTCGCCGCAATTTGAACAGCTCGAGATCTCGCGATATGCCTGTTGCGAGGGCAGCCAAACCTCAATGTCATAAGTTTTACGTGCCCCAAAGCCCATATCGCCGGTCGAAAGTGCCACCGTGCGGTATGGAAGCCCGAGCAGCTTTAATATCCTTTCCGCGTCGGCGGTCAGTTTTTCGTGCTCGCTTTCGCTTGCTTCAGGGAGAGTAAACTTTACAAGTTCGACTTTTTCAAACTGATGCTGGCGGATCAGGCCGCGGGTATCGCGGCCGTAACTGCCCGCCTCGCTGCGGAAACAAGGCGTATAGGCGGTAAAGTATTTAGGCAGATCATTCGCCTCAAGGATCTCGCCGCTGTAGTAATTTGTTACCGGCACCTCTGCAGTCGGAATGAGAGCAAAGCCGCGTTCGTCATTTATTTGAAACAGATCTTCTTCAAATTTCGGCAGTTGGCCGGTTCCAAACAGCGCCGTCCGATTGACCATGAACGGCGGCAGCGTTTCGGTATAACCATGCTCGGCCGTATGCACGTCGAGCATGAAATTTATCAGCGCGCGTTCAAGCCGCGCACCGGCCCCGTTCAAGATCGCGAACCTTGCCCCCGCGATCTTCGTGGCACGCTCAAGATCAAGTATCCCGAGGGTTTCGCCAAGATCTACGTGGTCCTTTACCTCAAAATCAAAAATTCTCGGCTCGCCCGATTTTCTGATCTCGACATTCGCCGATTCGTCCTTCCCGACCGGAACGTCAGCCGCCGGAATGTTCGGTAGGCCGGCAAGCAGATCATGCATTTCCGCATCGGCCGCGTCGCGTGCGTTTTCAAGTTCGGTTTGCTGATCCTTCAGGCCGGCAACCTCGGCCTTTTTTGCCTCGGCCTCGTCTTTTTTGCCCGACTGTATCAGTCCGCCAATTTCTTTGCTTGCCGCATTTCGAAGCTGGTTAACATGATCGGCCTCTCCAATTACGCGGCGCCGTTCGGTGTCCAGTTCAACAAATCGATCGAGCGCGCCTGTCTGAAAATTGCGGTTCGCGAACGCTTCGCGGACCGCATTGAGATTTTCTCTTACAAAATTGATATCCAACATACAAAAAGTTCCGCACACGGCAGGAAACTAAATATTATCGTGGTAAATGGAAACGCCGGTCAAAGAGGAAAGCAATTTGTTTCGATTCGAGCGGATGTTTTAAACTGTTCAAGCGGAGCGGTCATTTTCGGAAGAATTGAAAAGGGCCAGGCAAAAACCTGGCAAGACAAAGGCGCCATTTCAGTTAAGCCGCGTTATTTTCAATTGTTCCGATACAATTCATATAGGTTAAGTTTGGAATCGATCATGGCAAAAAAAGTAAGAAAAGCCGTTTTCCCGGCGGCCGGCCTCGGCACCAGATTCCTTCCCGCGACTAAGGCGTCGCCGAAGGAAATGTTGACGCTGGTGGACAAACCGCTCATTCAATATTCGGTCGAAGAGGCGGTCGCGAGCGGCGTCGAATCGATCCTGATCATCACCGGACGCGATAAAAGCTCGATGGAAGACCATTTTGACGTCTCATTCGAGCTCGAACAGGTGCTCAGGGAACGCGGCAAGGACGATATGCTCGCGCTTGTTCGGTCGGTGGCGGAGCTGGCAAAGATAAGCTACACGCGGCAGGGCGAGGCACTTGGGCTTGGGCACGCGATATATCAGGCAAAGGGATTTGCAGCGGGTGAACCTTTCGCCGCATTGCTTCCGGACGATATCGTGGACGCTGAAAAGCCGGCGCTGAGGCAGATGATCGAGGTTTATGAAAAATATGACGCGCCCGTCATTGCCACCATGCAGGTCGAAGGCGATGCGATCTCGCGGTTCGGAGTAATAGACGCGGATGAAGTAGAGCCTGGAGTTTTCAGGATCAAGGACATGGTCGAAAAACCGTCGTTTGCCGATGCACCGTCTGACCTGGCGATTATTGGCCGCTACATATTCACACCTGATATTTTCGATGCGATCGAGCGTACAGAACCAGGAGCGGGCGGTGAGATACAGATTACCGACGCAATGCGGCTTTTGCTAAAGGACCGGCCCTTCTATGCGGTAAAGCTTGAAGGTGTTCGGCACGACGCCGGCGACAAACTTGGTTTTTTGATCGCGACAGTGGAATTTGGATTGAAGCATGAGAGCTTGGGTGCGGAGTTTCGTGAATTCCTTAGGTCTCTTGAGCTCAGTGGGCCAGAGGACTAAGTTGAAATGGGACTTCGGCATTTCGCATTTGCGTTAGTTGTTTAGTTCGGCATTACCGGCAGCCTGCCCGGCCATCGAAAGAAGTGCCTGAACGGCCAGAAGGACAATCACGCAGCCCAGCATAATAAACATTCCCGCGCGAAGGTTCCCGGCCTTATCACTCACAAATCCGATCAGCCATGTGACCGACGCGGCGCCGAGCGTGCCGCAAATAAACAATGGCGTCGCTCGCCTTGTCGCCATACTGCCAAAAATTGACGTGAACCGGGAAAGATTTGTTGGAAATACTGATGATGCCCCAAAACCCGAGAAGGCTGCCCCAATGCTCAGCCATAACAGATCGCCCGCAGACAGTATTACGATCATTCCAATAAGCATCAGGGCAAGGTCAAAAAATAACACACGGTCTTCATTCATCCACCGAAAGAATAATGGGGCCGCGCCGCGGCCAAGAACGAAAAACAGATAATAGATAAATGTGGGCGAGAGCAAGTGTGCCACCGGTACGCCTTCCAGCCGGTCGGCATAGGTCGTCAGCCAACCGCCAATGCCGCCCTCGAACCCAACCTGAATAAAGTTGAACAACGCTATCACCCAGGCAAGCCCGGTTGTCCATATTAGCTTCGAGCTTGGGTTCGGCACGGCCGGCACAGCCTTTTCCTGAGGTTGCTCGGGCAGGCGCGGCATCGCGGCAAGAAACGCTGCGCCGGCAAGCAGCGGTATCGCAAGGAATAATGTAGTTACAAAAATACTTCCCTTTGTTGAGGTGAGGTCAACGTAAGGCTTGCAGACGATCGCTCCAAGCCCCCAGCAAAAGTTGAGAACGCTGAGCGCCGATGCACCCTTTTGCGGACTCATCTCGAGAACAAGCATATTTATAGAAGGCAAGGTCAGCCCGATGCCCAATCCGGTAATGAAAAATCCGGAAAGGCTGCCTCCAAAGCTGGTGAGGTTCATCGCGGTAAGGCCCGCCGCGATCGCGACGCACCCAAGAATGGTCGCATTGAGAAATTTTCTCTTTCGCCCGAACCAGCTTGTCGCCAGTGTACCGAGCATCGAACCGCTGAATTGGGCCGGAAAAAAATAGCCTGCCTCGAGATCGGTCAAGGCAAAACTGCCCGCAAGATTTGGCAGCACTTGCCCGATAAGCACTGTCCCGATGCCCGATAGAAAGAACATCAAGTGGAGCGGAAACAAAAGCTGGCGATTATCTGGATTCATTAGGTCTTTGGAATGCCAACAGGCGGCCTTGATAGAAAGCATTCAGGGCCGGTGTTTTCTGATCTTACTTTTACGTTTTCAGCTTTTACGAATAAAGGTAATTCTAACGAGTTAAAACTAAAAACCTGAAAGTGGAAGAAGAAGTTCTCAAAACCTACAATGTGCTATTAACTTACAGCTATCAGATAAATTTCAAATCAGGTCGGAAGAAATACTATTGATGATGGCCGACGCCGGATCCGTTCGCGGCGGCCGGGCATTTCACGCGTCGCCGAACATTAGCAAAACCGCCCTCAATTGGCTAAAATTTCAGCAAGTTAGAAAATATGCGCTGGAAAGCCAAATAACCGGATGCCGCTGGCAACAATAGATGAGGCCGTCGCCGATATTCGTGACGGCAAGATGATAATAATCGTCGATGACGAGGATCGTGAGAATGAAGGCGACCTTGTCTGTGCTGCTGAGAAGATCACGCCCGAAATGATCAGTTTCATGGCCGTTCACGGCCGCGGGCTGATATGCATGCCGCTTACCGAAGAGCGCTGCGACGAACTGCAGCTTTCGCCCCAAACTTCGAACAACACTTCCAGCATGGGAACGGCATTTACGATCTCGATCGAGGCCCGTGAAGGTGTAACGACGGGCATTTCAGCGGCGGACAGGGCCCGTACAATACTGACTGCCGTAGATCCGGCGTCAAAGCCGGCAGATCTTGCCCGTCCCGGACATATCTTTCCGTTGCGTGCAAAGCGCGGCGGCGTTTTGGTCCGTGTGGGGCAGACTGAAGCGAGCGTTGACATCGCGCGGATCGCCGGACTTACGCCGGCGGCCGTTATTTGCGAAATAATGAACGACGACGGCACCATGGCGCGAATGCCGGAACTCGAGGCCTTTGCCGGCAAACACGGCCTAAAGATAATCTCTGTTGCCGACCTCGTGCGTTACCGTGTTGAAAAAGAGACCTTGGTCAAGCGAATAGTCGAAACTGATCTGCCGACGACCTACGGCACGTTTAGAACGATAGTTTACGAGAATGAAATGAACGGCGAAACTCATATCGCCTTTGTACTCGGAGACGTTGGACGGGCAACTGATCCCGTGCTCGTCCGCGTCCAAACGGAGAACGTCACCTTTGCGATGTTCGGCGCCGCGGTCGGCGAGGCCGCAAGCGTCATGCACGCCTCTCTCCAAAAAATATCTAATGCCAAATGCGGCGTTGTCCTTTATTTGCGGCAGCGAGAAAACAATCTTGACTTGGTAAACCAACTGCGGACCTATGCGTTGATGCAGGAAAAGGGTATTGATTTTCAAACCGCAAAACAGGAAACTGGATATGGAAAGACCCACGATCACGGTATCGGCGCCCAGATCCTGAACGATCTCGGGGTGCGCCGCCTCAGACTACTTTCGAACCATCCCCCGAAAGTAAATGCGATCGAGGCTTTTGGCCTCGAGATCACCGAAACCGTGGGCCTCTGACCAAAAGCGCGGCGAGCAATTTAACTATGCCCGACGAGGACATCGAACAAAGGGAAGAAAGGGGACCAGACGAACGGCCGGCCGACGATTCGACACCACTCGAACCGCGCCGTTACTTTACCCGACGAAATATTGGTATTGCCCTTGGATTGTTTGCACTTGCGGCTGTGCTGATCTTTATATTCGGCATCTTCCTCTACCGCGGCGGCGTCGCGGACAATTACATCAAGGCCCAGTTCACGGCAAAAATGGCGGATATCGGCATCGATTTTGACGCTGACGTGTTCCGCGTCACGATCAACCCGCTCCAGCTTGAACTGAAAAACGCTACCTTCAACGACCGCAATTCGGGCGAAAAACTCTTCTTTATCCGCGACGCTCAACTCGGCCTTACCATTCAGGACCTATACGCCTGGCAGCTAAGCCGCGACATTTCACTCGACACAACCGATATTTCCGGCGCCGAGGTATGGGTGCGATTTGACGAGAACGGAAAATCGAATTTTTCCAACCTAAAGTTGGTCGAAGACCAGGCCGGGAGCCGTGTCAACTTCAAATACGAATCGGTCCGATTCACGCTGAATGACAGCATTGTTCACGTCAACGATGTTTCGCGAAAGATAGCGGCTGATGCAAATAACGTCATTTTTTCGCTCTTCCCCGAGAATCCCGAAGTTCCGGCGGCCCAAATGCGGTACCGGTTTGACCTGACATCGACCGGCTCAAGATTTGTTTACGACGACAGGCCGCTGGCCCCGATCGACCTGCGGGCTGTCGGAATCGCCGACCGCATTGGCGCGGAGATCACGGAACTGCGTCTGGCCACGCCTGTTGGCGTTTCGAGCCTGAACGGCAGACTCACGGATTGGGCGGCCCTGAAGTATGACCTGAATATTGAATCAACCGTCGATCTAACACAAACGACCAGCATTTTTCCGCTCGGCACCTCGATAAAGGGAATTGGCAATTTCAAAGGACATGTCACGGGCGAGGGCGAAACCTACCGCGTCGAGGGCAATGCAGATTCGGAATCGCTCACCGCCGAAGGCGTTTACCTTAAGGCCGTTAACGTCGCGGCAACTGTTGAAGGCACAAATTTGAATTACACGGCTAACGGCAATGCGATCGCCGAACTCCTCACATTCGAGGACTTCCGCATTGAATTTCCACGCCTTGCCGGAAACGTACGCGGCAGCGGAACGGATTTTCGTTGGGTCGGCGAACTTCAGGCAGCCGCCGCCAAGTCTAAATCTCTTACGCTCGGCGGGCTTTTTCTTTCTGACGCGGTTGCCGAATTCAAGGACCGGCAGTTCACGGCGTCGGCCGGAAGCGGGCGGGCACAGAGATTTTCGATAGCTGATAACGAATTTGCGGTCATCTCAGCACGGAATCTGCGTTTTTCGATGCCAAACGACAAGATCGATCTCGCAATCGACAGCGCTAATGTCGGATCGCTGAAAAATAAGAACTTTAAGCTTAATGATCTTCGCGGTAGGAATCTCAGGGTAATGAATGGAGGAGGGCGGACAACCGTAGAGGTCACCGCTCTTCAGGCCCGAAACGCTGAGGTCAAGGACAACCGCATCGACAACCTCACTGCCGATAGTTTTAAGCTTACGGATCTGCCAAATTCTGTCGAAATGCGGGCCCTCAACCTCCGCGCGGCAAGGCTAAACGCTGACGGGACGATCGTTGAAGGCCTAAATGCGCCAGAGGTTTCGCTGACTGATACACCCGCGGAAACTATTATCTATTCCGATCAGCTTCGTGTTGCAAAGATCGACGCGGGTTCGGCAGTATTGGGAAGCATGAATATCGGCGGCGTCCGGTTGACCATTAGACAAGGCCGGATCGAAGGCTCTTCAAATGACATTGACGCCGGCAATGTGGCCCTTTCAAAAAGTTCTTCTCTGCCGGCGGGCGGGACCCTTGAAGCGGTCAAACTGTCGAAGCCCGTCTTCGTTCTCGAACCTTCGGGCCGTTACCGGGTGACGGCGGACATGAGCCTTGGCGGCGGAATTGTCGGGAGTGTTCCGCTTGGAGAGGCACGGGCACGAGTGGAAGTGAACAATGACGCTGCCAACCTGAGCGACCTGACGGCAACTGTGATGGATGGTACTGTGACGGGCAATGCATCCATTGCGTTCAACAGCCGTTCGCGCTCTGTGATAAACACAGACTTCAATAGCCTTGATCTCGGAAAACTTGCAGCACTGCAAAGCGGCCGCGTCATTCCGATCGAGGGCAGAACAACCGGCCGGGTAGATCTCACGTTTGCCGGCACCGACTACCGAACCACGAGCGGTACTATCAACGCCGCGATCACCGCATCAGCCGGACGCGATGCCGCAAGCAGAATTCCGGTTAACGGCGTGGTCGAACTTTCGGCGGCGAATGGCCTGTTCACTATCGACCAGGCAAGGTTGAACACTCAGAAAAGCAACCTGGCCGCGACTGGCAGATTTGATCTGCGGAATGACGATTCCGATCTCGACGTCGCACTGCGGTCCGCTGACGCGAACGAGATCGTTAACATTGTCCGCGTAACAGGTTTGGCCCCGGAAATCGAAGCTCAAATCGACCGGATCGAGGCTACGGCCGCGGGAAACTTTGCATTCGACGGACACATAACAGGCAACCTGGCCGATCCGTCGATCGAGGGGCGGGCCGAGTTGGCTTCCCTTTCACTCAAGGGCCGCGATGTGGGCCGGCTGTCCACAGATATTTCGGTCAACCCGATTCAAACCAAACTGAGCAACGGCCGCCTTGAGCAGACAGACGGCGGGCTGGTCGCATTTAGCGTGACGATCCCGTCCGCGGGCTCGAACAACATCAGCGTAAACGCTCAGCTGACGGGAGTGAACGCCGGTAATTTGATCGCTGCCCTTCCCGTATCACTTCCGGAACAGCTGCGCGATTTCAACGGTAAAACATCGGGCAGCATTGCTCTCAGCGGGCTTCCCGACCAATCCCAAGGCGAGATCAACATTTCGTCGGCAGCCGGTACGATCGCCGGACAGCCATTTGACAGTCTCGCGGCAAAGGCCGTTTTCAATGGAACGCAAATAAACATCGAACGCGGCGAAATACGCGCCGCCGGCGGCGCCATCTCGGCGGCCGGATTCTATGACACTTCGACCTCATCGTTCGATCTGAATCTAACGGGCCAAGCGGTCCCATTGCCGCTTGCATTGGCCGTCTTGCCGAAATTTAATGGCGCCGGGCCGCCGGTCACGGGAACCGCCGACTTTACAGCTCACGCCTTGGGCGATCTCGACCAGCCGTCGTCGATAAGCGTTGACTTTAACGGCACCGCAAGCAATGTGATCGCAAACGATAGGCCTTTCGGCCAGATCTCGTTTAAGGGTATGACCGTCAATCAGGTACTGAATGCCGAAATCGTTGCGTTGCTTGAGGGGCGGCCGCAGACGATAAACGCAACCCTCAATTTCGGGGACGAGAGCCTTCCGTTTCGGGTACAAACCAGCTTTGACCGAAGTCCGCTTGCGCCTTTCTTCGCTCTTGTGCCGCAGCTGAGCGGAATTTCAATAGAAGGGACCGGAACCGGCCAAGTCGAATTCGGCGGCAACATTGCTCATCGGGACGCAAACGGAAATATTAGCTATTCCGCCGACGCCTTGACGGGTTCCGCGCGGTTCAGCCAACTGGAACTTACGCTGGAGGAAACCCCGATCGCGGCGGTT
>Ga0138256_10001945_pt1 | contig 22236 bp, 21 predicted proteins | sample KNB2016incub_MG_FD_105486 | JGI IMG/M metagenome (GOLD analysis project Ga0138256, IMG submission 105486) | Active sludge microbial communities from wastewater in Klosterneuburg, Austria - KNB2014incub_MG | ecosystem: Engineered > WWTP > Activated sludge > Unclassified | place: Austria... | reverse complement strand
CGGTTCGGGAACAGGGTACTGGCCCAGAGGTTGCCGGTCAGCACGGTGCTTTCCATCTTCGGCGCGAGGAAACCGGTGCCGTTCAAGGCATGGGCGACAGCCTCGCGGGCCAGCCCGAGGTGCACCAGCGCGACCGAAGCATAATCGATGCCGCGCAGGAGGCCTGAGAGTTCCGTGTCCACCTTGGCGAGCAGCGCGGCGGCGGCCGGCGCCGGTGTGGCGACGATCACCTGGCGCGCGACGACGGTGCGCTCCCCCTGCGTGGTGCTGGCCGTGACCCGCCACTCGTCCCCCTGCGCAACCAGTTCGGCAACGGCATGACCAGCGCGGAAAGCGATCCCGGGCGCAGCCGCCAGCCGGTCGACGAGCGTGCCCATGCCTTCCTGAAACGAGAACACCTCGGTGCTGCAGGCGGTGCGTCGGCGCAGCAACCGGTTGACCAGCACGCCGGCGGCGAAGCTGCCGTATTTCCGCTCCAGGGCGGCCAGCCGGGGCAAAGCGGAAGCGGCGCAGGTCAAATCGGGATCGGCCGCCAGGGTGCCGGCAATGAAGGGCTCGACCGCCTTTTCGAGGACCTCGCGGCCAAGCCGGCGGGTGATGAATGCGCTGACGGACTCGCCCGGATTCCCGCGCGTGAATACGAACGGTTCGGCCAGCAGGCGCAGTTTTCCTCCGAGACTCCATAACGGCGAAGTCAGCATGGCACCCATGCGCATCGGCAGCGCCTTCAGGCGATTGCCATGGAGCAGGAACCGGTTGGCCTCGGCCTCGGCGCAGCGCAGAGTCTTGGCCGATTCCAGACCGGCTTCGCGCATCAGTTCGCTCACCTCGGGCCGGAAATTCAGCACCATCGAAGCCGCGCGTTCCGTGAGGTAGCCCTCCTGCCGCGAACTCAGGATCTTTCCGCCGGGCCGATCGCCGGCTTCCCAGACGGCGACCGACAGGCCGCCGCGCGCCAGCCACCAGGCGGAAGCCAGTCCGGTGATGCCGCCGCCAATGATCAGGACATCGACCTTATCCATCGGAACGCAGCACCGGGCGGTCCTCGCCTGGGGTGGCATCTTCTTTCTTGTTGGTTCTGAGTTCGGACCGCATCTTCTCGAGCAGTTCCCGGCCGAGCAGTTCGCCGGGCGCGGGTCTGGCATCGACGAAACTCCGGATGGCCTCGAAACGCTTGTCGGCCTCTGGGTTGTCAACAAGCCGGGGAACGCGCTCGCGCGCAATCGCGTAGGCATCGAAGCTCAGTTCCTGCATGCCGAACCCCTTCATGCGCTGCACCGCCCGCATCATCGCCTGGTTGCGGAAGCGCGTCAGGTCGCCGGATGTGATTCGCGCCAGCCCCTCCTTGCGGGCGCGGAACTCGGCCGCTTTCTTGATGCCTGCGCGCACGAAATCCGGCGCCGACAACACCCGTGCCAGGGCCGCTTCCTCCCACTCGACGCCGCCGGTCAACTGGGCAATCGCCGCCTCGGCATCGGCGCGTTCCACCATCGTGGCGCGCCTTTTCCGGCTGAATTGTTCTGTTGCGGTTTCCAGCGCCGGCTGGATGAAGAGGCGTGCCTGGGGAGGTTTCGCCTCGATATACTCTTTAAGCAGACGCTCTGCCTCATCGCTCCAGGAAAGCGCGCGCCCGGTCCGTTCCTCGGATTGCAGTCGCTCGATCAGTTTGACATTCACTTCCAGGCGCCCCTCGGCGCGCGCGACATCCTCCGCCACGGTGCGCACGCCCTCGCGAAGAAAGGTAGGCAGCTTGGCCAGTTGCTCGCGGGCCTGTTCGCTCCATGGCAGGGATTCCACCCTGTCAGGATCGGCTTGCGCATCGGCCGTCACGGGCGATCCTTCGACGGAACCGGCGGGTCGGGGCGGCCCGCCGCTGCCGAAGCGTCGTGCTGCCAGAGTGGCCAGGTGCGCCTCGGTGACCGTGTCGAGACCGAGTTCCCGGACATGGGCCTCGGCGCGATGCGCCACCATCTTGCGCAGGAAGGAAGGCACCCGCGAGAGGCGCAATGTCGCTTCTTCGCTCCAGATCAATTGGGTCGGTTTCGCAGCCAGCGGCTGGATGAGCGTGCTTCCGTCGGGCTCGTGAATGCACCAGGGATCGGTGTCCATGAGGCTGCCGCCCCCGGCCAACGGCCGCGCGCGGCACCCGCCGCAGAGCAGCTGGAATTCGCAGCTGCCGCATTTCCCCTGCAGCTTCGGATTGCGCAGGGATTGGAATCGTGCCGAGCGCTCCCAGATGTCCCAGAATTTCGTCTCGCGGATGTTGCCTTCCTCGAGGGGGATGTAGGGACAGGCCGTCACCCCGCCCACAGGGGTAATGCGGCAATAGTGGATGCCCGCCAGGCAACCGCCTCCTTCATAGCCTGCCGCCCGGGTGAGCGGGGAATCCGGATTGCGCTGATAGGCGATGCGCTTGAAATGGGGCGCACAGCGGGCGCGGATCAGCAAGTCGTTGCTGCGCTCCTGCGCCGTCACCAGTTGTTCCAGGACCTGCTCATAGGTGGCCGGACTGATATCCGACATCGATTCACCGCGGCCGGTGCACACCAGGAAGAACACGTTCAGCACCCGCGCTGCCAGGGCACGGGCGAAGTCGATCATGGCCGGAATTTCGGCGGCATTCGCTTCGGTCACCGAGAAGTGGATCTGGAAGGGCAATTCATGGCGCTTGCAGGCCTCGATGCCGTTCATGGTCTTTTGCCAGGCGCCGGGAGAACCGCGAAAGGCATCGTGCTTTTGCGGGTCGAGCGAGTCGACACTGATCCCCACGCCCATCGCCCCCGCGGCTTTCAGCGCCTGCACGCGCCGGTCGCTGAGCGCCATGCCGTTGCTGCCCACCACCATGGCCAGGCCGCGCGCCTTGCCATGGGCCAGCAGCGCCTCCAGGTCGTCGCGCAGGAGCGGCTCGCCGCCGGTGAGCACCACCATGGTTTCCGTGCTCCGTTCGGCGACGTCGTCGAGCAGCCGGCACACTTCCTCCGTTGTGAGCTCGCCGGCAACGCCCTCACGAAGCGCCTGCGCGTCCATGTAGCAATGGGCGCAAGCCAGATTGCAGCGCTGGGTCAGATTGACGGCCAGCAGGAACAGGCCGCCATCCGCGATATCTCCGCTGGGCGGCATGGCCGCGGCAGATCCAGAATCAGTCGGCACAGTTGCGCGAATCATGAGGGTCGAGGTGGAAGAGACCGGTGTTCTGCCAGATTTCCTTCACCTCGCGCACGGCGGCGAGATCGATGCGAGCAAGATCGCGTTGCCTGGCCCAGCGTTCGACTTCCCGGATCAGCGCGCCGCGCACCATGTCGGGCGCACGACGGAGGCCTTCGCGGGCGTCGTCGTCCCAGGGCATCGTTTCCTCAATTCCGTTCGACGTCGAGTGGAAAGTGTCCAGCACCTGTCGGACAAGATCGGCGGTGATTTCACTTGCGCCACGCCTGGCCGCGATCGCCGCGACGGCCTGGCGTGTCATGTCGCGGCTCATCCCGGCCGGCAAGCCTTGCAGCAGGGCCGTTGCTTCCTCGGTCCAGGGCAATTCCGCCTTGCCTGCGCTTGCCACGCCACCATGGCCGAAGGGACAGCCGCGGCCCGCCGTTTTGGGCAACGACGTGTCTGGCGCCGTTTTCATGCTCCCTTCCATCGCCGCCCGCGCCTGCTTGACGCCCTCCTCGGCCACGTCCAGCGTCACTTCGGCAAGCCCTTGTTCCCTGGCATGCTGCTCGATGGTCGTCCGGCATCCCTCGCGCATGAATCCTTCCGGCACCCGCATGAGGCGGGCCAGCGCTGCCGCATGCCACGAAAGCGTTGCTGCACCGTCGGGCGCCTCAGAAGTTCTCCTCGCTTCGACGGTTTCGCTCCGGAGAAAGGGTTCGACATGCCGTACTTCCACCCTGTCGCATTTTTCCTGGCGCGCCTTCTTCTCGGCGCGCATGCTGAGGTTGCCGCGCACGGCCAGATCATTCACGGCAAGCAGCAGTGCGCTGGCCTCCGCGGTCCAGCGCAGGGTGTCATCCGCCGCCGGCCCGGCCTTGAGGGCTCCGGCATCATGTGCGGCGACGATTTCCCGCATCGCGCGCTCAGCGTGCCCCGGCATCAGCTGCGCGGTGGCTTCCTCGACGATCCGCTCGGTGATCACGGTATGCCCGCGTTCCTGCGCATAGCGCAGGATGGCGAGACGCGCCATATTGCGGACAAAAGTGGGCACCCGCTCCATGCGAGCCTCGGCCTCGTGCGTCCAGGACGTGGTGACAGCGGCGACGACATCGACTTCGGGAACATGCTCCCGCATGCTGAGCCAGACAGCGCAGGGCGCATGTTCCAGGAGGTGTTCCGCGTTGCCCCCGATGTCGAGCCCGTCATCGGCATGAATGCCGAGCCTGCCGAGGATGAGGAGCGACGGCCTGGTCTTGGCAAGATGCTTTTCGATGGCGTCGTGGGGCTTGCCCGCCAGGAGCTCGGTCTCGATCGCGACGCCCGCCTCCCTGGCGATGGCGCGCGCGACCTGCAGGTGCCCTTCATAGATCCTGGCCAGTCCCGAGTCGATGATTTCCTCGTGCAGCTTTTCCTGATCCTTGAACTTGAACACCTTGCCGGCCTGTTCGGACAGAACGCCGGCGATCCGGTTGAAGGCGACGTAATGATAATAAGGGTCGAAAGCGGCCACGACCTTGATCGGCACCCGCCAACGCCGCGCCAGTTCCAGCGCCGTCATCAAGCCACCATAGGCCTTGGCCGAACCGTCCACCGCCACCATGATCGGTCCCTGACGGATAGGGTGGTCGGGCTCCTTGACGACCAGCGTATCGATATCGGATCGGCGCGATACGCGCTTGCATACGGTCCCGATGCGGCTGCCGTGGACGGCGCCCAGGCCCATCGCCCCCATGATCAGCAAGTCGTAGCTACCGGAATTCGCTTCGCGCACGAGTTCGCGGTAGTTCTTGCCTTCGAGGGCGCGCCGCCTGAATGCAATACCGGCGCCACGGCTGGCGCCTTCCGCCTGGTCGAGATAGGAGTCTGTGATGATGGATAAGCCGCGCGTGATCAGGCTGTCATGAACTTCGCGCTGGCGCTCCAGTTCCTTCTCTTCCCGGAACTGCTCGGGCAGACCGCCCTCCATCTGCCGGAAGCGCAGGTCGTGGAGCCGGGCGGCATAGACATGCACGCCGGCGATCTCTGAGCCGCCAGTCAAAGCGGCCAACTCCAGCGCTTCGCGCGTGGCCGCGTTGGCATGATCCGAAGAATCCAGGGCAAGCAGAATGCGTTGCGGCAAACAGCTTTCGGGAGCCTGGAGGTTGGTTTCGAGAACGACGCCGGGAGCTTGAGATGTCATGGAATACTCGATTGCTTCGATTTTGCAACCCGAATTGCATAGAAGACCCGACTATTGCGAGCCCCGCGACGCTTGTCAAGGAAAGCGACGATTCACATTATCCAGCAGAAGCAGAAAGGCACGACCAGCCATTGACATGCCTGGTCGTGCCTTTCTTCGATTTTCAGTCAGTTGATAGAAATCAGTCCAGGTTGCGTGCCTTAGCACCCGCATCCGCGCCGAACCTGTCTCATGCCGCTCACTGAGCCACCTTCAACTTGACATCCGCGGGCTTGACGCGGTTGCCGCCTTCGACAAATCCGCCGCCGACGAGAATCGTGCCGCCGCGCCCGGCCATATCCGACTCCATCAATTCCTGCGCTTCCTTGAAATCCTTATGGGTCGCGGCATTGAGCGCGTCGACGTCACCCTTGATGGGCTTGAAGGTGGACTTGGGGTGCAGGTACTCATCCAGCGTCTTGGGAGGCGGAACATCCTGCATCGACCGTATGAAGGCCACGATGTTCCAAATGTCCTGGTCCTGCAGGACGTTGCCCCAGTTCGGCATCGACGACGAGAGGGATACCGCCTCGCCGCCACCTTTGATGACGGTGAACAACTCGAGGTTGGACTTCTTGTTCATGTAGTCGCCGCGCGTCAGCGTCCTCGGCCGGGGGTTCAACTCGACAGCGCTGGGACCATCGCCATGCATCATCCAGCCATGGCAGGCAATGCAGTAGGAGTAGTAGTAGGTCTTTCCCTGGTTGGCGTCGGCGCCGGCCACCAGCGTCGTGCCGAACTTGGGCGACCAATTGTGCGTCCATTGATCATAAACGTCGGCGCCCGGAGCCGGTTTTTTCACCCGGTCCCACAACTCGGTCTTGTAGGAGCCCTTGGCCTCGCCATAGCCGCTGTCCGTCTTGTAGGTCTTGCTGTCGGTGTTGGCACGCTTCCCCACGCCGGTCAAATAGTCGAAGGGTGCAACGCCATAGGTGCTGCCTCCCTTGCCTCGCTCATGATCCGATGCTTCCTTCCCGTACGCTTCCGCAGCCTTCTTGACCGCCGCGTCGCTTTGGGTTGGGCATTCGACCTTCACGCCTCCGGCAGTGCAACGCTTCTCCTTCTCCGCAGCAATAACCGCGGATCCGGCCGACAACATGATGCCCAAACCCGCCACTGCCACCAGGGACGTCTTCAATTGATCGGAATTCATCTTAAGTCTCCCATGAGGATGTGCCACCCCCCCCGCAGAAGAGGGTAATTCGGCCATATTCACCTGTTCGCTACGAGCAATCACTGAGCCTTGACGCGTTCGGCAACCGTGATCTGGCCCTCTTCCAACAGACCTGGGATCTTTTGCGCCAAATCGTAATCTCCAACGGTGAGATTGGACGGCCCCTTCTTCGGATCATCGACGAAGAACGTCGCCCTCATTTCCAGATGCAGCGGTCCGCAGAAGTGCGAACAGAAGATCTCATATTCCCCTGCAATATCCGCCGTGAACTCATGCACGGCGGTCACCCCGCGGGGAAGATCCATGTTTGTTCTCAGGCCATATGGCCCATAGATCACCAGGCCCATGGTGACATCCGGATTTTTTGTGATGCCCGCCGCCTTGTCGATATTGGTCGCAAACAGCCTGACCTTGTCCCCCTTGTTCACCCTGACCTGGCGGGGGATGTAGCCATAGCTGAAGGCCTTCATGTGGATTTCCTTGACGCCATCCACCACCTTGACGCCCGGCGCGGTGTTGTCCTTCGGGATCATGTAGCGTTTCACCTTATGACGATGCGCCGGATCAAGTATTGGCGTCGAACCCGCCTTCAACAATCCGCCCCGCTCGGCCTCGCCCCGCGTCCAGTCCTTAACGAGGTAGGACATGAGGCTCTTGGCGTTATGCGGCTCGCCGTCCACCGGGGTGATCTTCAGAGTTTTGCCGTAGGTGGGGCTCTTCTCGCGCGCATCCCACATCTCGAAGTTGACCGGATAGACGATCCCGGTCGGGCTGAACAGGCCTGTCGAGAACTTGTTCAGCGCCATCACATAGGAGTTGTCTGCGCTGATCGAGATATGGCCAGTACGGTAATGGGTGGGGATCTCGTCTACGACTTCGAGCTTCTTGAGATCCACCTTGACGTTCGCGTCGGCCACAAAGCAGCTCTCATAGGCGTACTTGGACGTCAGCCCTTCGGGGCTGTCGATGCCGGCACGATACGAACCGCCATCCTTGTTGTATACATCCATCACCGAGTGCAGCGGTCCGGCGCAGGTGGGCAGCACCTTCTTCACGGCCAACTTCTGCGCATCGATGATGGTCATGGTCGCGGAAAGCTTGTCGCTCACCAGTACTAGGGTGCCTTCCGGGATGACATCCGTTCCGTGCGGATTCTTGCCCACCGGGATTTCCTTCACCAGTTTGAACGGGCTGGTCGAGAAAACGCCGACGGTTGAGTGGTAGTAATTGCCGGCGAATACATACTTGCCGTCCTTGCCGGCATCGAGATAGTCGGGAGCGCTCGGCGACGGACCCCAGTCGATGACCTCGGTCTTGCCCGTGGCGATGTCGGTCTTGGACATCTTGCCGGTGTATTCGCCGGTGCCAAAAAGCGTCTTGCCGTCCTTGCTCAGCGCAATGTGGTGCACCCCGAACGGGAACGGCAGGGCGATGACCCTCTCCATGAACCCGGTCTGCAGGTTGAGTTCGCAGATGGTGTTGGCGCCCTTGTCGTTGACATACATGTACTTGCCGTCCGGCGTCCCGTTCTTGTTGCCGGCCGGCGAGCCGCTGAACACGTTCTCGTGCAGGTCAACCCCGCAATCGATATGCCGGTAGGTGCGGAAACTGGGGAGGCCGATCACCGCCACCTTCCCGTCCAGGCCGCCGGCTGCGTAGAGCAGCATCGGATCTATCAGCGGCGCATCCTTGGGCTCCTGCGCGGCGTTCTGCCATCCCGGGATCTTGGCTTTTTCCGCCGCCATCGGAGAAGCCACCATCAGACAGCCGGCCGACAACGCGCCCGCCGCCACAAGCCAGCGCTTACCGTTCGCTTTCATCATCTCCCCCTATCAGAATTGCACGAAATGCCCACACCCAATGCTTCATTCTTTCGGCCCCCTCCGCTTCCCGTCAGCCACGGAATTCTTTCATTTTTCTTTTGCTTCGCGGAGAGAACCCTGCCGTGACGCAGCCGTGACAAACTCGGCTTCCTGTCCGACTGCTTTATGCCTTAAGTATACCTGCGGCAATTTGCCGCACTTATGACTTGATAACAGATCTCTTGTCCGCTTTTCTTGATGGAGGTCAAGGGTTTTGATGTTGGGCTTCGGATGTTTGGCGGCTGCCTGCGTCAGCCGGCAGTTGCTCCACCGCGCGCCGATCCCCGGCTCTCACCACACCAACGGCGAATACCCCCGCGCCTAAAAAAACCAACAGCAGGAACTCGTAGGCTGGCACCCCACCGCGCAGGGTGAGCACGCAATCGAGCAGCCCGAGCATCATCATGATGGCGCCGAGCAACTTGATGATCACGCCCTTTTGACTGGGTGCCGTCTCCATGTTTGTCAATCCCGTAATTGCCCGCCGGTTGCCCGCCGGGCTGCGCTGCGCGCCCACCAGACGAGACCACCCGCCACCATCAATGCAACGATCAGGCCCATGAGAAGCGGCCGATAGCCGGCCGCCGGTTTCAGCAGTACCCAGTACCAGGTCGTCATGGTGTGCTTGGAGCCCTTCTCGCTGTTATTGCTGCCATCCCAGGCGGCAAAGGCCACGGGAATGAATTTCCCCTCGACGAACTGGATGTCCTTGTCCGCCTCGGCCGCGGCGAGGGGGCGGACCATCAGCACCTTCCATGTCCCATCCTCGTAGCTCCCCTTAGCGGTGAGGCCGACCGCCGCCGCATCGCGCTTCTCGAGTTCCTTGAAGCCGCGACTGTTCATGAGGCTGATGCTCTCGGTGGCACTCTTGCTGCCGCTCTTCCAGTGCCAGACGTTCCCCGGCCTCGCCGCGTCGCCCATGCCGAAGTAGGGCTTCTGCATGTCCGAGGGGATGACCACGGGCCATTGGACCGCCACGCCATCCTCGGCGAGCGGCGGGTCGGCGACCTTTTCGGCATCGGCATCGCCGGGAATGCTCCTGGTGCGATCGTCCCACTCGATCAGCAAGGCGATCGCCTTGTCGTTGTACAGCGCGCGCACGCTGATGGTGTCGTTCGAGGGGGTGAAATAGCGCTCCTTGCCGATGATCTGGGGCACGAGATAGAACGTGGTCGGCGCCGCCTGGTTCCAGCGCGCGTTCTCGGGCGTGCCGGGCAGCTCACCCTCCACCTTGTCCGCCTTGATCACGGTATCCTCGGCCGAGACCTTCTTGCCGGTCTTGGCCAGGGAGGCGACATAGTTGGCGACATGCCAGATTTCCTCGGCACTGAGCTTCTTGTTGCTCTTGGGGTCGGCGAAGGAAGGCATCTCGGTGCCGGGAATGCCGGTGGCGATGCGTGTGAAGATGTCCTTCGGGTCGCTGCTGCCGCGATAGGTCCACGGCTTGGTCAGATTGCGCGGCCAGGTGCGCTCGCCGGCATCCCCCTTCAGCCGTTTGGACAAGGTGCCCTTGCCTGACTTGCCGTGGCATTCCACGCAGCGGTCGCCCTCCTCGAACAGCTTCCTGCCCTTCTCGATGCTTTCCGAGGAGCTCGACACCTGGGTGCCGTAGTCGACCATCTTGGCGGGCGGCTTGTCGTATTGCGCGAAGGACTTCACGTAAGCCACCAGGTCCCACATGTCCTGTTCGCTCAGCACGTCGCTCCAGCCGGGCATGGCAGTGCCGGGCATGCCGTCGCGGATCATGCGGAACACATCGTCGTCGCTCGGCACCATGTCCTCGAAGGCCGAACTCTTGATCTTGTAGTTGCCGGAAGTGAAGTCCCGCGGCGGCGGATTGAGCAAGTCCTTGGCGGCCCCCGCGCCGTCGCCCTCCGCGCCGTGGCACCAGGTGCAGCGCTTGTCGTAAGTCGCCTTGCCCTTCTCCGCCGTGCCGGGTTTCGCCGCAGCCGGTCCGGCGAGCAGCAACGTCGAGCAGGCGGTAAGCAGCGCAAGCCGATGCAGGAGGGTCATTGTTTTCTCCGAACGCCGATTATTCATGTCCCCACGACCTCGGCTGTCTGCCCGTGTAGTTGTACAGAAAAAGGATCACCTTCCAGATCTCGTCCTCGGTAAGAAAATCCTGCCAGACCGGCATCGATGAAATCCAGGGGGCGGCCTCTCCGGGCAGGCCCGGCCCGCCTGTGGCAATGCGCCAGAACAGAAACGACTCCTGCAGCTGCGCGATGGTGCCGACATCCTGGAAATTGAGCGGCGTGGGATTGAGTCCCGCGGCATACGGCCCTTTGCCGTCGAGCTTGTCGCCGTGGCAATACTGGCAGTTCTTGATGTAGATGTTGCCGCCTTCGTTGACCAGCGCCTTGAATTTCTCCGGATCTTCCTTTTCGAATTTGCGGAAGGGATTCTCCAGGGTGGTCAGATTGAAGTTCTTGCCATAGGCCTTGAATTTTCCTGGCGGCGCAGGGTGTATGGTGCGCAGTTCGACCGGCGCCTCGAAACCGGGCATCATGCTGGAGTAGACGTAATAGCCTGCCAGCAACGGCACGATGACAAAAACGACGTTGCGTACCCACTTCCTCGACGGATCTTCGACCAGGGCTTTGATCGGACCGACCAGCTCCCGTGCCCCCTCTTCGGTGAATGTGAACGCCATGAGCGCCCCGGCCACCACGAAGACCATGTACATGGTGAGCAGGCTCTTCGGGATCAGCTGTCCCAGCAGGACGTCGAACACCAGGATGAACCCGAAGTAGACGCCGGCGATCACCAGAACCAGTTGCAGCAAGCGGGGAAGGCCCCTTTTGCGAGTCGTGTTCATTTCTTCAACCCCGCCAGGTAGTTCACCAGCATTTCAAGTTCCGCGGCCTTCAACTGCTCGCCGTAGGTCTTCGGCATCATGCCCGGGGCGTAGCCCTTGGCCACCACCGCATCCGGATCGATGATCGCCTGTCGCAGGTAGTCTTTTTTGTAGGTGGCGCCGATTTTCGCCAGGCTGGGTCCGATGGTTCCCGCCTGGTTACCGATCACATGGCAGGCCCCGCAGGCGTGCTTGGCGACGATCGCCTCGGGTGTTTTCAGCACAGCCTCCTCGGCCTTCGCCGCGCCGCCGGAGTCTGCCGCCGCGGATTCCATCTTGGGGATCTCCACCGTCACCTCACCGCCGCTCGAGTCCTGCAGATAGGCGATGACGGACTTGAGCTCGGACTCGTTGAGCCCGATGCCGCCGCCGGAAACATCCGGCATCGGACTCTCGGTGTCGTTGGTGCCCGACTTGCCGAAGCCGGAGACGACAAAGGCGGAGGGCTTCACCAGCGATTCGAGCAGATACTCCTCGACCGTCTTCGCCGTCCCCTTGTAGCGCGCATCCTTCAGACGGTCCGCCGAGATCGTAGCGACCTTGTCCAGCATCGGCGCCCTGCCCATTGCGTTGTGGCACAAGGTGCACGTCCCCTTGCCGTTATATATCTTTCCGCCCAGAGCGACGAACTGCTCCATGGTCATGGAGCCGAGGTCCAGTTTGGCCTCGACGGGCGGCGGCTCGGGTTTGATCTGCGGAATGCCCCAGTTGGAAAAACCCCAGAATCCTGCGATTACAAACAAACTGAACGCGGCCACCTTGAGGAAGTTGATCATGCCGCCTGCTCCTTCCAATAGCCCTTGACGGTAGGATGCCGGCCGCTGATGGTACTCAGCCAGAAGACGAATATGACCATGGCCATGAACAGGATCGTACCGACCGAAACGACGCTGGCCGCGTAGCCCAGTCCGGGGGTAAAGGCATCCGGAGAACTGTCACGGAAAATGTTGGATACGTGCCAGTGCTGGCGTATCCCCGAGCGAACATAGCCCATCAGGCCCATCAGCCAGGTGAAGGAAACCGCGAGCAGGAACAGCGCGTACTGCGAGCGATCCGGCATCCGGCCCCAGCGCAGCGGCGCGACCTCCTTCGCGCCCCGATACATGAAGGCATCGATGACGGTGCTGATGATGATGATGACCAGCGTGGTCAGAACCTGGGGCACCGAGGCCGCGACCTTGTAGACCGTGTTGGTGAAATAGCCGTAGTAGACGCCGAGTATGGTGATGTTGATCAGGCCGGCGGTGAACAAGGCGATCTGCGCCGCATTGCCCGCAGCCGCCCACGATACGGTGGCGATCTTGTTGGCGCGGCGATAGAAGAGAAAGCTCAGGAACGTGAATACGATGAGGAAATTCACCGCAGTATTCTTTGCCGGCATGATGCCCAGCGCACCCAGGTATTTGTGGTACGGCCCGCCCAGGCCTTTCAGCTCGGAATTGGTGAGCACCAGGGTGTGGGGTGTGAACCACACCAGGAAGGCGCCGACCAGGACGATGGCGATGTACTTGATCCTGGGGTTGTAGCGATGGGCGCCCTCGCTGCGCCCCATGCCGCACCACAGGTAATAGTTGGCGGAAAGGAACAGGGCGCCGATCAGCACCGCCTGGATGATGAACAGCCAGGCGAACACCCCGCCCATCAGGGTGATGCCCATCTGCTGGCTGTAGGCGTAGATCTCCGCGGTCAGGTAGTAACCGGCGAAGGGCAGCGGCAGCAGCGCGGCGATGGCGATGAAATTGGCGTTGTAGCCCATCCAGTCATAGTGGGCGCGCTCTTCCTGTTTCCGCGCACTGAGAAACTTGAAGGCCGCGTAGGCGCCGACGATCGAGCCGCCGTAGGCCACGTTGGCGACCACGCGGTGGATGTTGATCGGATTCCAGAGGTAGTTGTGGATCGCCGCCCAGGTGTCCCCGTTGAACACGCCGGAGGCATCCACGGCGGCCGGGCTCATCATGAAGGTGGTCCACGCGTTGGCGAGGAACATCAGCTGCAGGCCAACAGCGTTGAGCAGGAGGCCGAGGGTCAGGTGTACCCATTTCTTGTTGCCGCCCTGCAGCCAGTGCCAGCCGTAATAATAGATGTACAAGACCGCGCTTTCCGCAAAGAACAGCAGAGCATAGGCAAACATGCTCTCCTTGAAAATAAGCGACAGATAATTGAATAGATGCGGATAGAACAGGACCAGGCTGAAGCACAACAAGCCGCCAAGAATGGCTGTCAGCGAATACGCTGTTATGGTGACCTTGATGAATTCGTAGGCCATGTTGTCGTAGCGCTTGTCGCGCGTCGCCATGCCGATGGCCTCGATCATGAAGACGAACATCGGCACCGCCACCACGAAGGCGCCGAACCACAGATGCAGCTGGGCGATCAGCCACACCGCCACCCGCGCGTTGACGCCTGCGATCGTCGGATAGTCTTCGGCCTTCAGCTTCGGCGCGGGCGGGAAGAGCGCGGTTTTTGTCTCTGCGGAAGGCGCCTTCGCATCCGAGGGTGGCGCTTTTGCATCTTTTGTGGCAGGAGCAGCGGGGGCGGTTGCCGCCGCTGCCTGCGCGGGCGTGTCCGCCGAGTGCACGATCATCGGCGACATGAGCGCGGCCGAGACCGCCAGCACGAATGCCCCACAGATTATTCTGATATTTCTTGTGAGCACGATCCACTCCTGTTTATGCACCCCGAGGGGCCCTGCTTTAAGCTGCGATGTACTGGCGAACGGCGATAATGCCCCTCAGTGGCTATAGGCTAGCGTCAGCCCGTGGAGCTTCATGATGGTGAAATCCAGCGCGAGGAAAACGAGTGCAAAGACAACAAAGGCCGCAATGAACGGCTTCAGATGGGAGTTCATGGTGTCAGGCCCTCAGGAACCACACGAAGAAAACGGCCAACGCAATGAGCACCGCGCCAAAGAAGGCCGGTCCTGCCCAGGGATATCGCGTTGTCCCGCAGTCGCGGGAATCGTCGTTGTCGTTACCGCTCATGCTCCCCCCTTTGTTGTTCTCGCGGCTTTTCGCCTTATTGTTTCACCACCCCCGACGGGAACATGCGTTCCCATCGGATACTGCATCAAGGGAGCTTGCCGATCTAGAAGACGTAGAAGTACAGGATCAGGCAAATGAACAGCACATTCACCAGCAGTCCTGAAAAAATCACGCCGTCGGCAAGATACTCCCTGCTCAGGAACCTCATCCTGATGACTCCCCCTACTTGGCTTTCCCCTTGCAATTGCACAGTTTCCTGACGTAGCCAAGCAATTCCTCGACCTGGGCCGAGGACAGCGTCGCGCTCCAGGGCGGCATCAGCGGCGATTTGCTGATGGCCGGGCCGCCGTCCTTGATGACGCTGCGGATGTCCTCGTCGGAGCGCTTCTCCATGTCCTCCTTGTTGGTGAAGTTGCGCGGGTCAGTAGCAAAGTCCTTGGTGACGTTGATACCCTTGCCATCACCTGCCGTGCCATGGCACTGGGCGCAGTAAAAATTGAACGTCTCTTTCGCATCCGCCTGCGCCGCGCCACTCGCGCCCAGCCCCAGACCGAGCGCCATGACAGTCGCAATCGCTAATCTCGACACGGTTCCATCTCCCCGTTGATTGGATTTCAGCATCATTCGAAAGTGGCGACGAAGGCCGCCACGTTCTCCATGTCTTTCGGGTTGAGAATGCCCGCGAAGTCAGGCATGTCCCGCACCGGCTTGAAGTATTTTGTGTTCGCCAGGTAGGCGAGAATCCAGTCCGGGTTCAGCCGCTTGCTGGACCCCACCAGGGTAGGTCCGCTCAAACCGCCCTGGGCCTGGCCCTTGACGGAATAGGTATGGCAACCACCGCAGGGCATCTTTTTGGTGAAGATAGCCCGGCCCTGAACGGACGGGTTCGGCTTGATGGAGCCTGCCTTCACTTCTGCCACGGTCAGACTCATCAGGTATTCCGTCAGCGCGGTCGCATCCGCGGCAGAGGACTTGGGATGGTCGCCGGCGTTCTTGGCGCTGAGCGAGTTGTATTTCAGGGGACGGATCGGCTTCGGGTCCTGCAGCCACGCGCCGAGCCAGTCCTTCTGGAACTTGCTCCCGGCATACCACAGTTCCGGGCCCTTCTTGGCCAGTTGATCCGCGATGGTCTTCTCCTTGGCCGGCCCATCCGTGTAATGGCAACTGGCGCAGTTCTTCTTGAATAGCGCATCTCCACCCGCCGCTTGGACTGACAGCGGCGCGACGACCAGAGACGACGCCGCCAAAGAAACCACAACTGCAAACACCTTCATTTTCGCGTTCCTTCCTATTGCAGAGAATTGGAGATAACCGCTTTTTATTCAAATTGCAGCCGCGTTAATTGGGCGTTTTTTACTTGAGCTTCACCTAAAAGTCAATCATGTAGTTGTGGTTATTGTGCCCGGAGTCTGATGGAGGGAAACACAGCTTGCCAAGCAACATTAATAAATGTCATCGTCTTTAATATGGCGCAGCGCAGCAACCGGATCGGCGATTCAGCGGAAACTGGGCCGGTCTTCGGCCCTTCCGACTGCGCCTATTCCTTGTAAGCCCCTGGCGCCCGCTGGTTCTTCAAGGCCATCTCGATCGGCCTTTGGGCAACTGGGGTCTCGACCAGCCGAATCAACTCTGTATCGCCCTGCAGCAATTTCTTCAGATTCTTTTCACCCCAGCCGGATTCCCAGTTTCCAACCAGCGCATTCCAGGCCTGGGCGATCGCAACCGTCTCGGCATCGGAGAACGGCCTGAAGGTTTCCTTCTTCTGGTTGGTCAACTCCACGTATTTCTTCATCGAGTGAACGACCACGATGAAAGGCGGACCGCAGCGTGCGCAGTACCTGAGCATCTTCTCGGCGTTATGACAGCTTGAGCAACGGCCGTAGGCCAGGGTAACCGCCTCGTCCGGCGTGTAGGCGAGATAGCCGCGGTACTTCGCTTCCGCCAGCAGCTTTGCCCCCAAGGGGTTGGGAATCGCCATCAAGCCCATGGCGAGAAGAACGGTCGCAGCGATAGCGCCGCCGATCCAGAGAGGCTTACTCATGAATCCCGCACCCATGCCCCAGCCATCGAGCCGGCACGGCAGCGGATCATGGCTTCATCCATAGCTTCGCCACGGCCTCCGCATCCAGCCTGAACAAGGCATTCTTTTCCGTATCGGCAAACCAGACATGCCCCTTCGAATCGAGGCCGATGCCGCCGGGCCGGCTCTTGCCAACTTCGGCATCCATTTCCAGGAAGTCGCCCGTGCGTGGATTGAAGACGCCAATCCTGCTGCTGGTCCGCAGGGTATAAAAGATCCTGCCGTCGCTGCCGCAGACCAGATTCTCTATCACGCCGCCGCGCGGCAGCGGGAATGAGGCAAATTGGGATGACCCCGGATCAAAGCGCATCAGGTTGCGTCCGATATGCCCGCCAAACCAAAGCATGCCATTTCTGTCTATGGCCAGTTCGCGGGGGGACTCGAATGCCTTGGGCAATTCGAACTCGCGCATCGTGCCGTCCTTGGGATTCAGCCTGACCAGTTTGTTCCCCTGGGTTTCGAGGAACCAGACCCGGCCCTTCCGATCCGCAGCAATTCCGGCGGGCCGGCTGGACGGTGTGGGGATCGGATATTCCCGGAACACTTCGCGGCGCGGGTCGAACATCCCGATCTTGTTGCCATAAAACTCGGAGACCCAGACGTTGCCGTGGATGTCCGTGGCGATCCTCGAGGGCATGCTCCCGATGGTGGGGACATCGAATTCCTTCCATGACTGTAAGACGGGATCGAAGACACCGATCTGGTTGGCGTTGGACTCGACGATCCAGACCTTGCCCGTGGGGCTGACGGCAAGATCCGAGGGGAAGCTGCCGGGGGTGGGGACGGCATGCTCGGCAAAGGCGTTCTTCCCCGACTGGAAACTGCCGATTCGATGGAAGTTCGACTGGATGAACCAGATCGTGTCCGACTTGTCGATCGCGATCCGGGTGGGAAAGGCATGCCGCGTCGGAACGGGGAACGACTTGAATGCCTCACTTGCCCAAAGCGGCGAAGTTTGGAGGCAGCCCAGAAAAGCCCAGCACGCAAGAGCACACCTTGCAGCGTTACTCATAACCGATGGGGCTTTCTCTCGCGCTCACCCGGCCTGCGACTGGCGACGCCTGAGAACCGACCATGCCCGCCATCCGCCCAGAATGAGGAGAGCAATCAGGATGGCGAGGAGCAGTGGCCACCGGGAGGCGGGCCCATCGGATCGCTGCTCCGCCTGCGTGCCGGAAGGGGTGGCATCCTGCTTGCCGCTCGAAGCCAGCGCTTCCTCGATGGAGAGCATGCCCAATCGCTTTGCGTCGGTTGCGCTCTGGGTGAACCAGAGCATGGCGCGGCCTCGGTCCAGCACCATTTCGGCCGGCAAGCTGCCGTAGGTCGGGATCTCGTACTCGCGAAACACCGCTGACTCGGGATTCAGGACGCCCACCTTGTTCCCCTTGTATTCCAGGAACCAGACATTTCCGCGGTCATCGTTGGCGAGGGCAACGGGGGCGCTGCCCGACGTCGGCACGATCATCTCGTCGAACCGGTTCTTCTCCGGGGTGAATACGCCAATCCGGTTGGCGGTCACCTGGACGAACCAGATCCTACCCTGTTTGTCGATCGATATCCGCCCCGGATTCGAAAACGAGGTGAGCACATCATATTCCCTGAACGCCTCGCGCTCGGGAATGAACTCGCCGATCTTGTTGGTGTTGGCCTCGACGAACCAGATGTGTCCGTTCTGGGCAGCCGCCAGGCTCCTGGGATGGCCGTTGGCAGTCGGTATGGGATAGCCTCTCAGGGAGAAGCTGCGCGGGTCGATGCGGTAGAGATGGTTCTTGTTGGCGGCGAAGAACCACAGCACGCCGGCGCCATCGACCATCAGTTCCTGCGGAATGGCCTTGTTGGGGACGGCGAACTTGGTGAAATAGCCGTCCGCCGGGGTGAAGCGCCCCAGCAAGTGGGGTTCATCGGAGCCCTCGGCCCAGCGATTCACGGTAAACCAGATCGCCCCATCGGGTCCCGCCGTGATCTGCGAGAAACCGACGCTGCCCCAAGAGGCCGGGAGCGGATAGCTGGAAAACGCCTTTTTCTCGGGGTCGTACATCGCCAGCTTCTTGCCCACCTTCTCGGAGAACCAGATGCGGCCGGCCGGATCGATGGCGATGGACTGCGCCGATCCGTAATCCTCGGGCAGGACCAGTTCGCGGACCGGTCCGCTCGACTTGCCCTGCATGGCCGGCTTGGCGTGATCATGGTCATGGCCATCCGCCGCGAAGGCCGCCCCATGACCCGCCAGGATCCACCACAACAGATAAGGCCAAGCCTTGCAGAGAGAGGCGGCGAGGCCGAGACGCAAGGCGCGTACTCCTGCAGCGTTATAGCTTGATGTCACCATGTCATCGTGGGCTCATAGAAGTGTCGGAGTTGCCAGTTCGCATCCTTGTAGGATCCGCCTTCGGCGCCGGCGTGACCCTCGCTGCCGATATTGTAGCGGCCGACATCGATCTGCTGCTGGCGCGAAACCCTGAAGTATTCCCCGACGTCGGCTGGCGGCAGCGCCTGCCGCGTGCCCATCGCGGGGTTATGGCAGGAAGGGCAGCCCAGGGTCTTGGCCGGCGCCCCGTTGCCGACCACGGCCACCATGGAAATAGCCCAGACTGCGGCGGCGACGGCAAGCAGCCTGGCCTTGGCACTCGCGCTCATTCCCACCCGTTCGGCTTGCCGCCTGCGGAAAATGACCGGCACGAGAAACAGAAAAACCAGCAACAGCGCGGGAAGCCAGAAGGTTGCCAGGGGCAGCCATCGCGCATGCTCTCCGGTGAGATACCAGAACGGCTGGAAGAGCAGGAACAGATACCATTCCGGCGAAGGAACGTACATGCCCGCATCGGGCAAGGGCGGCATCGCCGGGTCCATCGGCACGCGGATGGCGAAGCAGAGGATCACCAACCCGAGGAATACGGCAGCGATCAGCGCGCCGGCCCGGACGGCATGTCTGGGCCAAAAGGGATAAAAGAATTGGGGATAGGGCAGCGCGTACTTGGGATCCGGAATGACTTCCTGCTCGGTCCTCACTGCCTCCCTCCTGGGGTTCTTGGATGGATTGCGCGCGTCTCAAGCCATCAATGAGCGGCGAATGATACCTCTTTTCCTATTCGACGACTTCGATCATGCCCTTCATTTCGGGATGGGGTCCGCAGGTATAAGGGTAGACCCCGGGCGTGTCGAAGGTGCGCTGCCATGATTCGCCCGGGAAAAAGCGCTCCGACTCGAAACCGCCCGTGCCGGTGAACAGTACGGAATGGCTGACGCGATTTTCGTTGTTGGTCCATTTGACGACGGTGCCGACCTTCACCTTCAGTTCGGCCGGTTGGTACTTGTAGTCCCTGATGTCTACTTCAACGGTCTGAGCCAGTACCTGAGTGTAGAAAAAAGTCAGTCCCGCAAGGACGGCGATTCGAAGGGCTGCAGGCTGCATGGTCGGCCTAAAAAAAGATTTTCCAGCTTCTGGTGAATGTTTGACAAACATTTTCCTGATTACCAATGAGGCTCAGCCTGTGAGCCAGTAGGGGCAGCAAACTGGCATCGCTTGATTTTCCAAGGAGATAAGCGATGCCGAAGAACAAGGTGCAATTTCAGCGGGGCATGGGTTTGCGCGAATTCATGGACAAGTACGGAACTGCGGAGCAATGCGAGCAGGCGCTCTTTGCCTGGCGCTGGCCACGAGGGTTCGTCTGCCCCGAGTGCGGGCACACGGCTTACTGCGCACTCAAGAGCCGCCGTCTCATCCAGTGCAACGGCTGCCGCCGGCAGACCTCGGTCACGGCCGGCACGCTCTTCGCCGGCGCCAAGCTGCCGCTCAATGTTTGGTTTCTGGCCATGCATCTTATCACCCTGGCCAAGAACGGCATCTCCTCGCTGGAGCTCTCCCGCCAGTTGGCCATCTCCCAGAACAGCGCCTGGCTCATGAAGCACAAGCTCATGCAGGCGATGCTGGAGCGCGAGGCCGGCCGGAAACTCAAGGGTATGGTCCAGATCGACGACGCCTATTGGGGCGGTCGGCGCCGGGGCTACAAGCGCGGGTGCGGCACGCGCGGCAAGAAGCCTTTCGTGGCGGCGGTGGAAACCAATGCGGATGGACGCCCGCGCCGCATGAGTCTTACTTGCGTCAAGGGTTTCCGCATGAAAGAGATCGCCCGCTGGAGCCAAGCCAGACTGGCGCCTGGCACGACGGTACATTCGGACGGCCTGGCCTGTTTCGGGGCGGTGGCCGCGGCCGGCTGCGATCACGCACCGACCGTGATGAGCGGGCCGGGCCTGGCCCGCAAGCGCCGCACCCTCAACTGGGTCGATTTCATGCTGGGGAATGTGAAGAACGCGATCCACGGCACCTGTCATGCGATCCGCCCGAAGCACCTGCCGCGCTATCTGGCCAAGTTCAACTATCGCTTCAACCGGCGATTCGATCTGGCGAGCATGCTCGCACGGCTGGCTACCGCCGCCGTGCAAACGCCGCCTATGCCCTACCGGCTCGTAAAGTTGGCTGAGGCTCATTGGAAATCAGGAACATTTTAATCTTACATCAAGTCGATGACGCCAATTTGGGCGGGCGGCGCGCCAGCGGTGTAGCCCTCGAAACACCGTCTGCACGGCGACATTCAGGACGCACGGGTCTCCGGCGAAGGCAACGATGTTCCGCAGCATCGGAAAGCCCTGGGTACGGCACGGGTCGCGCCGACGGCCACTGCGGGTTGCGAGGCGCCGGTCGCAGCAAGCGCCCCCGCTTCAGCCGCGGCAGCCAGTATCAAAGCATCGCCTGTCCAATCGCGCCGGGCGCAGTCGCCAGTGCCCCGCCGCAGCTGCTGCCCTGACCAGCGGTGCAGCCGTAGCAGTGGTCGGCAACGTGGATCGGTCGGTTTTCGAAATCGCTGTCGAGCAATTCGGACAGGTGTACCGGCGCCCTCGCATCGCCGAGAGGCAGGCCGAGCATCTGGTTGAAGTCGCAGTCGTGGACCTCGCCCCGCCAACCGACCGAGATCAGCGTGCGGCACATGACGCCCTCCAGATTGGCTTTCCGGTGCGCCCTCTTGAGCAAGCGCATATAGTCGTGGAATTCGTTGCGCGAAAGGAGGGTGCTGCCGAAGCGCCTGATCGGCATGTTAGCCAGCGCGAGGAGGCGGTTGAAGACGACGCCGTGGCGGATCGTCAGCTGTTCCTTGTAGGCCGCCTCCAGCCCGGCCTGGTCGGGCGGCAGCGAGGGCCTGAGCGGGTTATACGCCAGGTTGAGGATCAGGTCGCTGCCGGGTAGGCCGTAGCCGAGGGCGTTGAGCTTGCGCAGCCCCACCAGGCTGGACCGGAACACGCCGCCCCCGCGCTGGCTGTCGACGTTTTCCTCGAGGTAGCAGGGCAGGGAAGCGACTATCTCGACCTGGTGACGGGCGAGGAATTCGGCCAGGGTTTCCTGGCCGGGATCGTCGAGGATGGTAAGGTTGCAGCGGTCCATAACCTGCAGACCCTGCTCCCGCGCCGCCTCGACGAGACGACGGAAATGCGGGTTCAGCTCCGGCGCCCCGCCGGTCAGATCGAGCATGCGGATGCCGTGGCGCCGGGCGAAGCGCAGCAGCAAAACCATGGTCTCCCAGGCCATTTCCTCAGTCCGCTGCGGGCCGGCGGCGACGTGGCAGTGCAGGCAGGACTGGTTGCAGCGATAGCCCAGGTTGGCCTGCAGGGTTTCCAGCCTTTTCCGCTTCAGCGGCGGGAAATCGCTCTTGACCAGCAGGTGAAGGGTGTCGCGCATGAATGCCTCCATTGATCCGACAGGGATTAGACGGGGAGACCGATCGATTTCTTGCATCGGCATGGTGGGCCACATGAACCCCGGGCAGTCCGACCTGAACCTATCCCTGCCACCGTAGGTCATGGTCGCGGCCATGATATCCCATCAGATCCATCTCGCCGCCGGCCTCGGCTGCCTCGTTCAGGT
>Ga0138256_10001944_pt1 | contig 22240 bp, 20 predicted proteins | sample KNB2016incub_MG_FD_105486 | JGI IMG/M metagenome (GOLD analysis project Ga0138256, IMG submission 105486) | Active sludge microbial communities from wastewater in Klosterneuburg, Austria - KNB2014incub_MG | ecosystem: Engineered > WWTP > Activated sludge > Unclassified | place: Austria... | reverse complement strand
TTTTGGATAGACTTATGATAATCCAGATGCTCATGACTGATATTAGTTAATACCCCAATATTAAAATGAATCCCGTAAACTCGATGCTGATCCAGTGCATGTGAGGTAACCTCAAGGACAAGATGGGTTACCCCAGCTCTTTTTGCTTTGGCTATATAAGACTGAAGAACTAAACTATCAGGAGTTGAAGTATGAAGACCAGTATCATATCTTTTATCATCAATATAAGCTGCAACTGTTGAAATCAATGCAGTCCTCTGTCCAGTTTCCTTAAGAATGTGATGAATAAGGCTTGCTGTAGTAGTTTTGCCATCAGTCCCTGTCACACCTATTATAGTTAGACCAGATGAAGGGTTTTTATATTTCCTAACCGCACGGACTGCCTGTAGTAAATGATAATAATTTTTAGCTTTTTGAAGCATCACGTGTATTATATACTTCCTAGAAAATAGATTCTATTTCTATCTTAAATGACGTAAAAACGAAAGAATGGTCTGATAACTCGTATAGTAAAGAAATCCATTTATAAAAATTAAAACCGGAAAAACAAATGATTTTTCAACTATTCCACCCGTCTTCATCCGTAAAAAGCTAAATGGTGGGAAGCCTATCTTAACTGGAATCGGAAAAAAAAGAGGAACACCTTCATGAGTAAAAAAATCCATAATGATATGTGAGACCATTCCTATCATAAATGCCCACCAAACAATATTCATATCTACTAGCACAACTGTCCCAATCATATCTAAAATTACCCTTGCAATTATCCCGCCAAGAACTAAACCTATGATTGAGTGAGAAATAAATCTATGGCCACCTAGAAGGGGAGAGATAATCTTGCCTATGATGCTTCCTCCACGTATCTCATGCCAGAGCCTGGCAGTCGGCTGATCCAGATCGGGAGCCAAACCACCCACCATATTTGCAGAAAAAGCGACAAGGGCCGTTGCCAAACTTATCTTTTCTGGCGGAGCAGTGATCAGGATATAGGATAATGCAGTGAATGCAGCCAAATCATGAGTCCTTCCAGTCATATGTAATTAGTATAGCAAGCTTATTAATTATGATACAATTGCTCTATGAAAAACGAGGTAACTATTGATGATTTTGCCAAACTTGACTTGAGAATCGGCCTAGTTCAAAAGGCAGAACGTAAAGAAGGATCTGAAAAATTAATCCGACTTTCAGTTGATTTTGGAGACTTGGGGATAAAGACCATCTTCACGGCTCTTTATCCACTATTTACTCCTGAAGAATTTGAGAATAATAGTTATGTATTTATTGTCAACCTCCCCCCCCGCAAGATGATGGATGAAGAGTCACAGGGTATGATTTTAGCTTCTGAAGGCGATGAAGACGGTCGACCCATTCCTCTCATACCTTCCGCCACCACTAAGCCGGGATCTAAGATTCGCTAAGAACTATTTTGAATCATCTACCTCTTCTGTCGAAGCGATATTAAAATACTCCATAGCTTTACGAGCTATATGAAAAAATGTAGGAGCAGCGGTCTCAGCTCCGTAAATTGATCTTGTCGGTCTGTCATATACAACCAACATCACAAACCTTGGATCCTCTGCAGGGCCATATCCGACAAATGATGCAATAGTTTTTGTTGGATCATAATGACCAGCCACGGGGATTTGAGCGGTACCAGTTTTACCCGCGATTCTATAACCCTTAAGCCTAGCAAACTGAGCCTCTCCTTTATTAACTGCATTGACCAATATTTCGGTCATAATCTTGGCAGTCTCTTCTGAAACTGGTTGATTTACTACTTTTGGAGGAATAGTGATCTTTTTGCCATCAGGAGTCTCTATACTTTCAACCACATGTGGCTCCATTCTCTTTCCGCCATTTGCAAGTGAGCCGATAGCCGTAAGTAGCTCTATAGGAGTTACTGATATCCCCTGACCAAAACTTGAGGTAGCTAGATCTATTGGGTACCAATCGTTCCTAGGACGAATATTTGGAGTGACTTCTCCCTGAAGATCTATATTAGTTGCCTGACCAAAACCAAATTTATTGATATACTTTATCATTCGATCAAGGCCTAGTTTCTGAGATACAAAAACCATTCCAGTATTATCAGATTCCTGAATGACCTTAGTCATACTTAGATTCGGTTCATATTTATTATTCCAAGTCTCAATGTCATAACCACCAACTGAGACTGGGCCGGAGCATATTGTGCATTTTGTCTCAGGCTTTACTAGACCTTCATTAATTGCCGCTGCCATCACCAAAGGCTTAAAGGTAGACCCTGGCTCGTAAGTATCTGTAATAAAACTATCTTTATACTCTGTATCTGTAAAGTCATAATATGATCTTGGATCAAAAGTTGGATATGATGCTAACGCTAAAATACCACCAGTCTTTGGGTCCATCATAGCTGCCATTGCGCCTGCCGCTCCATTTACCTCTATTCCAGTCTTAAGCTCGTTCTCCAAAACATATTGCAGAACTCGGTTTATATGAAGATTTAAACTTCTTCCGTTTATCTCACCACTTGCACTATTTACCTTAGCTAAAATAGGTCTTCCCAAAGCATCATGCACTTGCTTGGCAATTCCCTCTTTACCACGAAGCTGCCTATCATAGTATCCTTCAAGCCCAAAGTATCCTGTATCATTCCCCTCGTTATCTTTACCAACAAAACCGAGTAATTTTGCTCCGATAGATGCTTCAGGATAAAACCTAACTGACTTATCATCAAAGCCAATTCCGGGAAGATCTAATTTTTGGATCGAGGTCTTTGTATCAGTATCGATATGGCTTTTAAGAGCAACCCAGAACCTATCCAAGGATAGAAGTGCTGAGAGACTAGCTGGCTCTTCATCTAAAATAGGAGCGAGTAGATCGATAGTCTTCTGACTATTTTTTACTTCCTTCGGATTTGCAAATACTTGATAGGTTAATTTATTTGCAGCAATTGGAAATTCATCTGAGGTTCTTATCTCCCCTCTGACGGGATCAAGCTTGATTGCTTGACCATATTGTGACTGACCACGAGCCGATAACTCCATAGCCTTAACGCCCTGCCAATAAAAAAGCCTGAGAGAAATAATCAAAAATGCAAAAACGAAAGATAGTAAAACAAATCGATATCGCCAAGTCATCATCTTCTAGCAAGTGGAAGTGGTTGAGAAATAACAAGAGTTGATTTACCCTCAACAAAGCCCATGCTTGCAGCTCTGGATGAGATGGAGGTAAGTGATGAAAGCGTGAGGACTTGCTCTTTAAGAACCTCATTCTTTTTTTGAATAGCCAAGGTTTGGTCCTGGATCTTGCCCAGCTCAATTCCTGTTGTTGAAATACTATTCGCTGCTACCACCTGAACAATTGAGAGTGTGATGATAACGACTAGGTTTAAAATAATAAATAGGACAGGTTTTTTCATAAGTTATATTTTCTCTACTACACGAAGCTTTGCACTTCGCGCACGTCGATTAAGTAGTACTTCCTCCTCATTTGCCATTACCGGTTTGTCTGTCAAGATCCTAGCAACCCCATCATTTTTAAACTTTACGAACATCTGTTTTACAATTCTATCTTCAAGTGAGTGAAATGAGATAACTACCAGTCTCCCTCCTGGCTTTAGAAGCTTCATCGCTTCTGGCAAAGCTTGCTCAAGAACATTTAGCTCATCATTAACTGCGATTCGTAGAGCTTGAAAGATCCTTGTAGCAGGATGGATACTCTGCTCGCCATGGACATTCTTCCTCACCAAATCCGCTAGCTCCTCCGTAGTCTCAAAAGGTTTCAATTTTCTTGCCTCAACTATCGACTTAGCAATTTTTCTTGCAAATGGTTCTTCCCCAAAGCGTACAAATAGTTCAACTAACTCTTTCTCTCTAAGTCCATTTACTAAATCTTTAGCTCTTACACTAAGACCTTTCCCCATTCTCATATCCAGCGGTCCACTTTGAAAACTAAATCCTCTTTCAGGCGTATCAAATTGATGACTTGAGACACCCAGGTCTAAGAGAATTCCATCAACTTCTGAAAAACCAAGGACTGGTGCTCTCATTCCTAGCTGATTAAAATTTTCTTGGACTATAGTCAGATCTTTACCCTCAGCAAGATTAAGCTTCCGCAATCCTTCCTTAACAGAAATAACCGCTTCCTCATCGACATCAAACCCAAGAACTCTCCCTCCAAGGGAGATAATTTCAAAAGTATGACCTCCGCCTCCGAGCGTACAGTCGATATAAAGCCCGTCATGTTTAACAGCTAAATAGGTAAGTACTTCTTGTAAAAGAACTGATGTATGGTAATTATTCATGCCCTTCAGATCTGGACAGATTTATGGTAAGTAGTTCGATACTGTTCACTATGCTTTCCTGATGTATTTCCCACATCTTTTGATCCCAAATCTCTACGTATCTTTGTACTCCAATATAAACTATTGACTCATTGATTTGAGCATATTCGCGCAGGTAGATTGGCAGGATAAATCGTCCTTGATCATCAAGTTTCACTGTTGTTGCGCTACCAAAAAGGAAGCGTTGTAATTCACGTGTTGCTTTATCCAAAAACGGCTGTCCCTTAGTTCCTTCAAGAAGTGTCTCCCAATTTTTCTCGCTAACTACCAAAAGACATCTATCAATACTCTTAGTAATAATCAAATTTGATCCTAGTTCTTCTCGAAAATTCTTCGGAAATGCGGTCTGGAATTTCTTACTCAGTTTTCCATCAATCTGACCTGAAAGCATAGCTTGTTAATGAACAGATAGTAGTATATTTTCACTACCAAGAACTACTTATCACTACTATTTATTTATTCTGCACTTTTCACAAGAGCTTGTCAAGCCAACTTTTCACAGAATAGTGTAGGAGTTAGGGCGCAAGAGGTATTTGGTAAGAGGTACGTGCAATATGCTGGGGATTTTAGAGTTTGATCGAGTCTTCTACCTGATATACTTTCCCATCAGTCTTCGTCATTTTGAGAATAATATTTACTTTATCGACCCCTGTATCATAGCGACAGTGTCCACTGGAGCACGTTCCTAGCTCACGGTATTCTGAGGTATAGGAGGATTTACCCAACACACTGACTGGCTCAAGACTGCCAAATGCCTGAGAGACTTTAGTAGCTCCATCTGCTTCAGAGCGTTGGTCTGCAGGGATATCGACGTCATAGTTAAAGGTCCATTCAAATGACTTAACACCTTCTAATTTAGCTGCACTAAACCTAACTTTTTTCTGGTCTGCACTAAGCTCGAGACTAAGTCCAATATCACTAGCAGGAATTTTAATCGCGTCTTCAGAATCGAATGACTGCTCTACTACTGGCTTTGCATTTTTATGACTAAAGGCGACAAATCCGCCAACCCCCAAAATCAGAACTATAACTGCAGCAACAGCTATGACTATATTTTTATTTTTCATTTTTGTTTGTCCTTGGAATTACACCTGTTATGTCTAATGGATACTCACCAGTAAAACATGCGCCACAAAAATCATTTCTCCTGAAGATGTCTCCAACTACCGACTCTTCAACCTTATTTCCTATAGCAGCCTCTATAATTTCAGAATAACTCATATGGTAGAGGCTGTCAAGACCAAGAGACGTTGCCCTATCATCAATATCTGGAATTTTATTTGCGATCAACTCTCCCTTGCCAAAATCTACTCCCATATAGCATGCGTGTTTCAACTCTGGTGAGGCTATTAACGCATGCACCTCACGTGCGCCGGCTTCCCTAAGCTTTTTTACCACTTCAGCAATCGAACCTCGAACAATGCTATCATCTACAATTACAACACTTTTACCTTCAACAATCGCTTGATTTACACTATATTTTGATCTAGCAGCTTCTTGTCTTTGGTTTGGCTGAATAAAAGTCCGTGAACCTTTATTTATATTAATATAGGGATTTGTATATATACCATCCTGATAAAGAATACCTTTATCTTCAGTAAAGCTTCTAATCCTCTCTCTAAATCCTTCTGAGTTCGCTACCCCTTGCGCTGCTGCTATTCCCGATCTAGGAACTGGCATTACCACCTCAGCCCCTTCAGGTAAATGTCGCCCCAAAATCTCCCCTTCACGTGATCTGAATTCATAGACAGATGTTCCAAAAATAGTACTATCTGGTCTACTAATATATATCAGCTCAAATATACATTGAGCTAAAGCCTCACGATTATCCATAGCTATAGTAGTCACACCATCACCATTAATCATTACTGTCTCTCCTGGAAGAATATCCCTAACAAACTCTGAGTTCATTGGCCCAAATGCAACATCCTCCGATGCTACAGTAAATCCAGAGCCATCTTTAAACCTCCCTAAAGACAGGGGGCGAAATCCTAGAGGATCTCTACTTGCAAACAAACTTGGGTCCTCACCTGTGGTAGCAAAAACCATACTATATGCACCCTCAAGCCTCTTTATGCCTTCAAGAATTCTATCTCTCTCACTTCCCGGCATCCTATTAATCACTGCAAGTGCAGCTCGTGTATCGCTTTCTACTCCGTCTATAACGCTGGGTAAATTATATTCCTCCCGTAGCCAAGAGATATTTGTTAAATTACCATTATGAGCACATGCTATTCCCTGATCCACAAATGGCTGTGTGTCAAAATCTGTACCCGAAGTTGAATATCTATCTTGCCCTAAGCAAACACTAGCGTTAAGCAACTTTGGCAGAGAGCGTTTTGCAGTAAAGACAATTTCAGCAAGGCCATTATCCTTCTCTATGGCAAAAGCATCTTCATTTGCCAATAATATTCCAGCACCTTCTTGACCTCTATGATTGAGAGCTACTAGTCCATTGAGAACTGATCTTGAGAGGGTCTCTCCATTTGAGGATGAACCATTACTGTACGCTCCTACAATCGCACAATTATGATGGATTTCTTCTGACTCCGAGTCGTGGGGTTCCTCCTGATAGATATAACGTTCTGCCATTAAGATATGAGCATAATACGCCTCTATCTTATAGAACTTACTATATGATTTGCAAGCCCATCTATCGAAATTCTTTGCTGCTGGGCAGTATCGCGATCACGAACAGTCACTGTGTTATCCTCTAAGCTAGAGAAGTCGACCGTTACACAAAATGGTGTTCCAATTTCATCCTGAGCTAAGTATCTCTTGCCGATATTTCCCCTATCATCCCAGATCACTATCCCATCAACAGTCTCTTTTAAGAGCGTATAGACCTGACGTGCTTTCTCGATCAATTCTGGCTTATTTTTCAAAAGCGGAAAAACAGCTACTTTATAAGGAGCAAGACGAGGCTCTAACTTTAAAACTACCCTCTCACCATCTTCATGGTAAGCGTCTGCCAGTACCATAAGAAATAGTCGATTAATACCTACAGCCGGCTCGATCACATGTGGCTTTATCTTTTCATTCGTTTCAGGATCTATGATAGTCAACTCTTTGCCAGAGTGTTTTTCGTGCTGAGAAAGATCATAATCAGTGCGATATGCAATACCCCAAAGCTCTTTAAAGCCAAATGGAAAGCTATACTCCATATCCTCAGTCCTTGTACTGTAAAAGGATCTTTCATCATCACCATGTTCACGCCACCTAAGGTTTTCAGACTTTACGCCCAGCTGATAAGTTACAAATTCCCACATGTACTTCTTCCAACTTTCGAATATCTCCTCCCAGTTACTTTTTTGATGATTAAAAAAGTACTCTATCTCACCTTGTTCAAATTCGATTGTCCGAAAAACAGAGTTACCAAGAGTTATCTCGTTGCGGAATGACTTTCCAACCTGTGCAATTCCAAAAGGAAGCCTAACCCTAGTTGAATTAACGATATTATCAAAATCCACAAACATCCCTTGGGCGGTTTCACCACGAAGATAGGCTAAGCCCTGCTCTCCCTCAACTATTCCAAGCTGAATTGGGAAAAGCTGATTAAATTTACGAACAGCTGTCCATTCAGTTCCAGGATTTTCCTTACACTTCTGACAAGGTACTCCAAAAACTTCAATGAACTCAGAAAGTTCTGAGAGATCCCAACCTTCTACCTTCTCAGTTTGAAAAGCAGATGCCACCTTACCCTGAGTTAAGATGTGATACTCTCTATGTGCTATGTCTAGGTCTTTATTAAGACTTATAAAATCCTCAATCAGATGATCAGCGCGGATCCGAGACTTACACGCTTTGCAGTCGACCAATGCATCAGCGAAGCTTGAGGTATGACCTGATGCCTCCCAGATCTTATGATGCGAAATTAAGCTCGCATCAAGCCCAACCATATCATCTCGCTTTTGAACAAAATGTTTCCACCAAAGATTTTTAATGTTTCGAAGTAGCTCAGTTCCAACAGGACCGTAATCATAGGTATTTGCTAATCCTCCGTATAATTCTGAGCCTGAATAGACAAATCCCCGACGCTTAAAAAGAGCATTTAACTTTTCCATTTTATTCTCACTCATGTGGCTATAATAGCAGAAAATTTCACTATATTGAAGAAGAACTTACTGAAGTTTTGAGAAAATTCGATGACTTTTAAGTTTGCGCTCTAAAATATTTTCAATAAATTGATGTGTGTCAAGCTCTTCTGACTCATTCTGAGATTTATGCCAAAAACCAAGTAGGGTTAATAGCTCTATCTCAAAACCATGTACTGTAAAAAGAAGCTCTTCACCGCCTACGAGCGATAACTCATTTAAGGTATTTTTTAAGAGGTCAAATACTTCAGGTTGACTATCTCCTTCTGGGCAGAGCCCATCAATTAATTCGCAGATATGATATGCCTGACTTATCTTTTCTAAGCTATCTTTAATTTCAGTAAAACTATTTATCATCTGAGCCTCGATCAGAACAGGGATTTGGGATTTTTTATAAAGTGAGATTTTCGTATAATTAAGAATTTCTATGTGTGAGGCTCTACGGCTGGTTATCCTTTTTACGCCAGCAGCTTTTACAGCAATTTTACCTAGATCCTTTGTGTAAATAGTAACCATCCTGTCTGCTTCATTGAAGTCACGACGCTTGATGATGATGCCTTCTGTCTTAAGATTACGCACGAGGATATTATACTTTCAACTTTAATTTCTTGTCTGTAAGAAGATCAAATTTTTCTACAGTATGGCCGTTAACCTTTACTGAGTACGCAGGCATATCTGTGCCAGGCTGCTTTTGGATAAGGACTGGTAGCTCTCCACCTTTAACTTTAAATGGCAGTTTATAAGTAATAGTAAAAGTAGCCGCTCCAAGTGGTCTTACTGTCAAGAAGCCATCGAAAACAGTTTTACCTAGTTCGTCATAGGTCGACAGCTTAACTTGAGACCCCTTACTTTCAACCAATGTACTACCCTTAGGCACATAAAGACGTATCCAGTCACGATACTCTGCGTTTAGGCAAAGCCCGCCTCTTTCTAAGTTACAGTCTGATGGCGCGTGTGTATTTTTATAATTAATAGTGACGGTCTTTGTGACGCTTCCATCACCCTTAACTTCATATGCATTTTCTACGGTTTGATCAATAAACAGATTTGTCTTTGCTCCGCTAAAGTTAGCTTCATTTATATGTAGGTAGTCTCCATCAAATGCTTCGATCTTCCCAGCCGCCTGGAGAGCTTCAATTCCCGACTGAGCATCCGTGTTATAGAGATAAAAAAGGATATGCTTCTGATGAGTAAGTGCTAGCATCGACTGAAAAAGAGGGCCCCAATAAATCTTGGGAGATGACGAGAGAGCTTTTTTCATTAACGTCTGAAGCATATCTCCCAGAAGTCCTTTTCTGTCAGTTTTTACATAGTTAACCGGACGTGAGATATTATCCTCAAGAGCGTAAATAACCTGAGGACAATCACATCTAGGATCTATCTTTGTCGTAAAAGTCTGGCCATCAACAGTTATCTGATCATCTAAAATCTTAATAGTCGTAGTCAGGACACTTGTATCCATAGCAATAATCCCATCGACATCGACTCTTTGACTTGCTTTATTATATAAAGCATTGAACTGCTGCATTGACTCAATGAAGTCAGGTGATAAATTACTATCTCTAAGATTTAGATTATAGACCTTTGGCAAATATTTTCTAATAGGTGCAGGGGCAGCTGGTTTGTTTGAGATCGAATCATCTAGCGGATAAATATCATCGGAACGATCAAGATTTATCACTCCCTTATCAATTCGAAATATTGCATAAGCAGTAATAAATCCACCAGTTGGGCGAAGTTCTTTATCATTTTGGAAGATTACAAGGTATTTCTTTTCTTCTTCTTCACCAAGAAGCGATGGTAGGACTTTAATGAGTGGCTTTGCTTGGTCAACGAACTCTACGCTACTATCAGTCAATACTCTAACTTGTGATAATTGGTCTTGAACCTTATTACCGAAAAGTAATTTTGGATAGTGCTTTGGATTTACCTTATCTATCTCTGATTTTACTTTCTGCAGACTATCTGAGATGGTATCAATCTGTGGCGTTATTTTTCCTAAAGTCAAAACAGCAGTCTTGATACGATCCTCGCCAGTTCCTCCCACAAAAGTACCCTGACCTTTAAGGCCAAGCACGTCCGCATAAGGCTTGAGTGAATCCACGACAATCTTAGCTGTCTTTAAGCCCTCCTCGCCAGCGTTTACGATATGGTCAGCATCGTTATAATAAAAATTAGCGAGTGGAATGAAGTGAATGTAGCCCAATCTATGTAATTTAGTTTTTGTATCATTAAGTGCGGTCTGAGTTTTCACCAATTCATCTGACGCAATATCTATATTTTGCTGCTTAACTGCAGCTGAAAGAGACTTGGCCTGAGTAAGACTTACTTTAGCTGACTTTATAAGTGAAAAAGCAGGAAGCACCAGGCCAAAAACTAAAAAGAGCAAGACCACAAGCACAACTCCGCCAATTAGCTTAATATTTTTGGGAGACTTACGTTTTTGTTTGCGGGATCTTGCCATATCAGGTGGAGTAGCTATTGTATCATTTTTAAGATCAAGGTCAATTTTTTCAAATCCAGACATACCAACTATGATACGAGAGAACTTTCTAACTTGTCAATGTCTATAGGAAAGAACATGGTTATCGTGCACCTCTGCCAGAAATAACTGCGCCTGGAGTAAGAAGTATTAACCAGATATCATACATAATTGATCGACGCTTAACATAATTCGCATCCATCTCTATCCTTTTATCAAAGTTTATCTCACTCCTACCAGATACCTGCCATAGTCCCGTAACACCTGGCTTAACTGACAACACGACCTTAACTGAATCTTTAGTCTCGGGATATTTCTTCTGTTGATCACGAAGTTCGTCAGGATAGTAAGCCCGAGGACCAACAAGACTCATATCTCCTTTTAGGACATTAAAAAGCTGAGGAGCTTCATCTAGTGAATGTTTACGAATAAATGTACCTACCCTTGTGATCCTTGGGTCATTTGTTAATTTATAACTCCCTTTTTTATATTGTGCATACAAAGCTGCGAACTCAGGATCTTCTCTTAGGATAACATGGGCGTTGGGGATCATTGAGCGAAACTTATACATCTTAAATAACTTTCCACCCCTACCAACTCTTTCAGGCGTATCAGCAAGGACTGGCCCTTTAGAGTCTAGACGAATTGCAAGCGCAACAAGGAGAATCACTGGTAGGAAGATAATAATGATCGTGAGTGAGCTAACAATGTCGATCGTACGCTTGGCCATTTCGTACGCTCTACTTTTCTTAATTTCTATGTATGACATTATTATGCAAGATGTTCATGTGTCGTTCCTTTAAGATTTTCTACGAGTTTTTTAATTTTCCCTACAGAAGACTTAGGGCAAACCAAAATAACATCTCCAGTATTTACAACAATCATTTCGTTAAGATCTATTCCCACAACTAGCTGTTTTTCAAAATTAAATACCAGACTATCACGTGAATCCTCAATTAATACATTTCCTTTAGTTACATTTTCCTCAAGAGACTCAGACATAGCCTCCTTAAGAGCTTCCCAGGCTCCAATATCACTCCATTCAATATTTTCAGATATTACTAAAGCATCACCTGGATCAAGTTTTTCAGCAATCGCATTGTCAAAATGGATTTTCTCTATTGTGGGATAAATTTCTTCTAAAATTCTTGCGAACTCAGGTGTTCTCCAAGCATCTGTGATCCTTTTCAAACTTTCATAAACAACTGGTGCAGATTTTTTATACTGATTCCAGAGAAAAGTTGGGGTCGTCACAAAATAGCCAAGGTTCCAAGCATGGTGTCCGCTAGCAAAATAGGTCTCTGCTAAATCTACATCAGGTCTATACTTGAACCCAGCAAAGCTATGAAATGATAAATTATCCTTATTAACTACTTCTTCGCCAAAATCAATCCATCCTAGATTATCACTGGCAAACCGTGGTTCTTGGGCAACAAAAATAATTCTATTTGGGTCCTCTTCTATTAATTCTCCAGAAGCCTTTAATATTTTTCTAAAATGCTCTTCCTGCTTAACTAAGTGATCACTCCAAAGGATGGCCATAGGTTCAAGAGGAGACTCCTTCATGAGAATGCCAGCCATGAGTCCAACAGCTGGACCGACATCTCTCATCTCAGGTTCACCTACAATATGTTCTTCGGGGAGATCTTGGAGTTGAGTATGAACAATATCTATATATTTACTACCAGTTGAGACATAAATGTCATTCCATTCAAAATCAGGTTTTAATCGATTTGCGGCTAATTGGAGAGTAGATGAATCACCAAGAATCTTTTCAAACTGCTTAGGCGTATTCTTACGAGAAAGTGGCCAAAGTCTGCTACCAACGCCACCAGCAAAAATTACTGCTTTCATAAACTCTAGTTATTATACTTATATTTTTTTCTTTTGCAAAGACTGTTCAATATACATTTTAATTTTCTGCTTAAATAGAGATGCCGAGAAGTACTTTGCTCGTTCTTTAAGATCTTTAATGACGAAATTAATCTTCTCAGCTTTTTTTATCGCTTTTACTAATGACTCAACTGTCTGGTGCGGGAAAAGTATGCCTGATTTCCCATTTTCAACTATATCGAGAGCGCCTCCTTTTCCATATGCGATCACTGGTGTTCCAAATCCAAGTGCCTCAACCATCACGATTCCAAAATCCTCAGCTCCTGGAAAAAGCAAACCTTTTGCACGGCTATATAGTGAAATCAACTCCATGTCACTTACCGAGCCTACAAATTCAACTGTAGGTCCAGCAATCATTTTCAACCTTTCAAGCTCGCTCCCAGCACCTGCAATCTTTAATCTAATATTTAGCTTATTGCAAGCTAGTATTGCTAAGTCAATTCTTTTATAACGAACTAGCCTTGAAACAACTAAGTAATAATCTCCTTTCTTATTTAAATCTTTTTGAGCAAGGTCAGACTCAATTAATGCAACCGGCGGATGAATAATCTCTGGATTTCGGTTATAAAATCTTTTTACTCTTTTCTGAACCTCTTTAGATATAGCGATGAACTCATCAGGCCGAGAGCTAGCCACTTTATCCCATCTTTTAAGATATGAAATCGCTGGAAAGGATAAAATCTTTGCTAGTCGTCCACTAAAGTATTCCTCATAGCCACTCCATAAATATCGAGTTGGGGTAAGACAGTAACAAATATGTAAAGTTTGAGGCTTAGTTATGATCCCCTTTGCTGCTTCACTGGTGATTGAGATGACCACCTCATACTTATCAAAGTTGAAAGACTCAAAAGCAGCGGGCATCAATAGTGGAAAAAATTCGTGAGAATTTTTTGCAAAGGGAAAGTCTTGTAGAAATGAAGGAATTATCGAAAATACTTTAGCCCATTTAGCTTTTTCTTTATGATAAACAGAGGTATAAAGATCTGCATCTGGAAATAACTCGTGCAAAGCCAGAAGAACGCGCTCAGCTCCTCCCCATTTATTTACTCTGTCATAAACTAAGGCAACTCTCATATACTTCAATCGTCGCCTGAGCCATCTTTCGCCAACTAAAATTTATGACGATTTGTAGTCCTTTTGATTTTAAGCCTTCAAAGTCTTTAGGATCTGACTTGACGATGAGCTGCATCTTAGCAGAAATAGAGGTAATATTTAAAGGATCAACATAGATGGGTGCATCTCCACCAACTTCACGAAGAGACGGGATATCTGACGCGAGGACTAAAGATCCATAAGACATAGCCTCAAGAACAGGTAGCCCAAATCCCTCCATAAGCGAAGGGACAACTGTAGCCAATGCATTTTTATATAATTCTCCAAGCGTCTCGTCCGTTACAAATCCCAAAAACTCAATATTTGAAATATTTTTTTCCTCGGTATATTTCTTGAGTTTTCTCATAAAATAATCCTTCTCTCCAACAAAAATAAGCTTTACATCTTTCTCGTAAACGTATTCAAATGCATCTACTAACCTTTTAGCATTTTTATGGGGATAAACATTTCCGACATGCAAAAAGTACTTTCCGTAATTGGTCCTTGGTCTCTGGTCTTTGGTCTTTGAAATTAATGGATCAACTCCTTCATATGTGACTACCACTTTGTCATCCTTTACGTTTAAATGATCGATTATCTCCTGCTTAGTAGCCTCAGAAACTGCAATAATTTTTTTAGAATTTTTAGCCGCTGAACTGATCACATGCCTATATGCTCTAACCTTTAAGTAATATAGTGGGAGGGGAAGTTTGGTTGCCTCACCTGTTGCAAAATGGTTAATAATTAAATCATGAATAGTAACCACAAAAGGATCTCTGTATAGAAGAGGGACAGAAAAGTACGTAAAATGCATTAAATCTAATTTCTCCATTTTTAAGATATTGGCAAAAAGCATCTGCTCGCTAAATGAATGCCAACGAATAGTCGTTCCAACAATCTTCCATTTGTCAGACGTCACACTTTTACGAATTTCTCCTAGATCATCTTGACGTACAAAAAGGACGAATTCGTATTCTGGGTCTATTTTATGAAGTTCACTGACCAAGTTTCGAATATATCTGCCTACCCCAGTTTCATGCCAAAAGCGTGCATCAATACCTATTCTCATACCTCCACCAACTCTCTATAGATTGACTCTAACTCTTTAGTAACCATAGTCCAATCATATTTCTTCTCAATCTGCTCTCGCCCATTCACAGCAAGATCTTTGTAAAGTTTTTCCTCGCGGAGTAGGTCTAGAGCTTTATCTGCGAGTCCTGATACATTATCTGCTACAAGAATATCCCTATCTCCTCGAATATCCAACCCGGATAGCCCAAGCGCTGTGGTGATGACCGGAGTACCAACAGCCATGGCTTCTAAGATCTTATACTGACTACCTCCTCCTATCCGAATTGGAGCCAGTAATGCAAAACTCTCTGTAAAAATATCTTGGGTTATTCTCTTAGAATTTTCCTCAATAATGATAGTTTTATCCCTAGTATTTTTAATATCCTCTGGCATTGATCGTCCAACAATTCGTAAAACAATATTTTCTTCAGTCTGAGATTTAATTTTCGGCCACATCTCCTGAATTATCCATCTAGCTGAATCGCGATTCTGTAACCACTTAAAATTACCTATAAAAAGAAATTGTTTTGGCTGAGTCTCAAAAATCTTATCTACGTTCTTATACTTAAAACTCTCTAAATCAACTCCATTATAAACAGTCTTTACATTAACTCCTGTTTTCTCAATTAGGTTTTTCTCAAGGATGCTAACTGCTACCACTTGTGTCGCTTTTTTCCAAAATGCTTCTTCACGCTTTTTTAATTTTGAAATATCAATTTTTAGAAATGGCTTTAGAAAAAAAGGTGCTTTATCCATAAATTTTTGATAAATCATATACTCGATATTGTGCTCAACAAGAACTACAGGTAGTGTAGTAAGAGGCAGGTTCTGCATTACATAGGAGGTCTCGATGTGAATTAAATCAAAACTACCAGTTCTTAGTTCATTGGCAATTATGTCTCTCATCTGGAGAAGTGTATGGCCAGTAATAAGAAAAGAATTGGATGAAAAACCAGACTTTAATACATTAGATATGCTCCATTGTTTTTGCCTAGGAACCGTTATGACTCTTTTACAAATCTTCTCAACTTCTTCAACATCTCCCCTTGCTTGATTTGGACGTATTTCACAAATTAAGGTTATCTCATGATTTTTTTTAAGTCTTTTAAGCAAGTTATAAAGACGTATGGCACCACCATCGTAAAGTGGATACGGGAGGTAAGACGAAATCATTAAAATTTTCATGGCTTTTGCTTAAGATCGAATAATAAATAGTCCGTACTCTGTTTGACTATCTTATAATTTTTTGCAAAATAAAGATCTTTCTGAGTAGGGCTCGCGATTACTAGGTAATCTGCTCCCATTATAACCATCTCAGCAATCGATTTTTCATAACTTGCCCAGCCTTTTCTATTTGTAAGGTAGAGAAATGATGTATCTCCATTATAATTTGCGATAACTTTTGCGTTTGGCGGCGTTAGCTTATCAACTACTCCTCCGGCTATGATGATTGATCTATTGTTAATATTAAAATAATCTTTTACCTGATTCCAGCTCACTGCAAAAGCTGTAAGTGTAATTAAGACCAAAAGGGCTGACTTAATCGTGATAATTTTATTTTTATTATTCTGTAGAAAATACTTTGCCCCTAAGCCATAAATGATCGCTACAACCGGCATAATGACTATTTGGTAATAATCGTGCTGAACATTTCCCGTTGCAAAAATAAAAAGATAGCTAACCATCCCAACGAGCAACGCTAGATAGAGAAGTTTTGCTCTCTCAAATCGAAGTTGGTAGATACCAAAAAAAACAATAATTACTCCCGTAAATCCCGAGATTAATTTAGTCAGGCGTTCATAGCCAATCCATCTAAAAAAAGATGGTCGGAATCTAATACCATTTCCATTAAGTAGCCATGCATTAGCAGGGACTCCTTCGGGAAAATCACGCATCCAGAGTCTCCAAGCAATAAAAGGTAAAATCGAAAGTAACCCAAGTGCCCAGATCTTCCAATTCTTCAAGAACTTAAACCCTAGTGAATCATAGGCGAGAATGATAAACCCCAATCCATAAAAAAGTGCATATGGCTTTAGAAGAATTGAGATCATTAGAAAAAAGCTAGCGAGGAAAAAATCCAGCCACTTTTTAGTTTTGCCTGACAACCATTTATCAAAAAAATAGAGACTCATGATTACTACCCCCGCCATAGAGGGGTCAGGAAGAATGGTACGAGAATAATAAATATCATAAGGAAGAAAGGTGAAGAAAAATAGAGTTGAGAGCCCTGCGACCTCTCCTGAATACTTTGAGACAATCTTGTAAAGAAAATATCCTCCAGACAATGAGAGGACTATACTAATTAACCTCCCCCATTCCTCTAGGGTTATAATCCCAAAGAACTTAAAAAAACCTGCTTGAAAAATATTGTAAATTGGAAATTCAACAAATCGATAACCATTCGGATTATCAAGCCCTGACGGGACGTTTGAAAGATCGTCAAAGCGTGGGTGGAGAATATCAAATCCAGTCTTAACAAAATTTCGTGAGACTGAGGAGGTGTCAGCCTGACGCCAACTATGCCAGTCAGCAATAGGATTATCAAATCTATACAGTCTTACCAAAAAACCTAGAATTAGAATTCCGATAAGGATTTTTGTGGCATTTGATTTACTTACCATACTTTGTTATCGCCTTTGGAGTAGGACTTGGCGTTAATGGTGGGGTGTACTGCCCGATGTTACCATCTTTATCATACATAAAGACACTGACATTTGGATGCTTATCTGCTTTTTCTTCAACATCCTTCTCAGAAATAGTCAAAATTGTCTGAAGCGGGACATCCTGAAACGAGAACCATAATGCATCCTGAGGACCAAGTGGGAAAACCCATGCATCACCATACTTTATAGGAATATTTACAAAATAAAAGACCGGATTTGGTGACAGACTTCCAGGCCTAGAATAAGCTAAATTAATCCCAACTAGAGTATTGTTAGTGATCGATCCCGCCTTATTCCAGTCTTGATTTATTTTATTTAGTTGAGTGATATGCAGATAAATAAAGCATAGACAAACTACTGAAACGATAATAATTGCTATCTTGTTATTCTTTTCCAAGCTAACAAGCTTCTTGAGCAGAAATACTAGGAAGAAAACTACTCCAAATGATGAAAGATAAGCATAGCGTGGGCTGATATTTCCAAGACCTAAAAATGGTAGAAGTGGGATAATAAATAGTATCCCTGAGATAAAAAGCATCTTAGCATCTCCTGAACTTAGTAATTTACGAACATTTTTAAAAATCAGGAGTATCGCGACAGATAACACCGTGACTATGAATCCTGAAAAAATAATGTTGCTTGAAGCCCATGCCCGAAGTAGACTAAAGTAAGGAAGAACAGCTGGCCCTACCACTGAAGCGCTGAAATAGCCAATAGCATTACCAATTATGTTAAAAGGCAACTTTACCAGATTATAACTATAATCACCCTGGAACCAGACGCTCTGAGCACTTAAACGCATAAGATAATATATGCCGATTGGTAAAAGAAGCAAAAGATAATACCATTTTGTTAAAGGCTTTTTGATACTCATCTTCCAGTCATCAACAAGATCATAAGCAATTAAGAGTAGTGGTCCTGTCGTTCCATATTCATGAAAAAACATCGAGATAAATACAGAAAATAATGCAACTATAAAAAGTAACTTATTTTTATTCTCTCTCCAGTAAATAAAGCAAAGAAAAGCAAGAAGGATAAGGACTGCAGTGATTAGATGTCCAGTAACGGAGATCCAATAAACCGCTTCAGCATGAACACTTAAAATAAGGAAGAAGACAGCGGCTAAAAAGCCAAAAACCTGGCTTTTTAAAAGCTTCTTTGTGATAAAGAAGATAAGAATTGATGAGGTAATATGAAGTAGAATTGAGACTACATGAAATGGTGTTGGAAATAACTCAAAAATCGGATATGCCAAATAGAAATATGCTTTTGTACCAGGACGATAGAAAAATCCTTGTGAATTTATAAAGTAGTGGGTAATCGTAGGGACAAGCGATCCACACTGGGCGGAACTTGCTTCAACTAGTCCTTGCTTGCAGTCTGCTGCCCACCGTAACCAAGTAAAGTCATCGGCTACAAAGTAATTTGAGAAAGACTTTGAGAAAATTAGGAATCCACCAGTTACTAACCCGACGATAAATGCAGGAGTTGAGGTAAAGACCCGGCGAAGCTCTGTAAGATAATCTATTTTTTTCTTTTGGTAAAGATGAGCAAGGCCTAAGGTTACCCCAAGAAGTAGCCAGAGTACGAATGCTACTTTTGAAGCTTCGTAGACATCAATTAGGGTTCCATTAAGCGCTAGACCTATGTTGCCAGCCAAAACTCCCCAGATCAGGCTTTTAATCCTTCTATCATCAATTTCTGGAATTAGACGAATCAGATAAATTGCCGCAAAAACGAAAATTCCGATAAATGAGAAAAATCCAAGTGCTCCTGTCTCGCCAAGCATCCTTAAAAAGCTATTATCAGTTGCTAAAGTAATTGATGAATACCCACTTCCTAAGAAAATATTTCGTTCAAAAGCCTTAAGTGCGTTTGGCCATTCACCCTGAAACCTTGTAGTAAAAGAGACATCATATGCAAAAGCCTTTTTAACTATGACCTTGCCTGCCTTAGTTATGATCTCTTGCTGATTTGATCCAGGAACCAATTTTCTATATGTAATATTAGACTCCTGCCCGCTCCCACCGCCTGAGAAATTAATATATCTTGAGCCGGTCGGTAAATTTTCTCCATTTGAGAGCTCATCTGAAATAACGATATTACCATCTCCGTATTCAGATGCAACTCCTATAGCCTTACCAGTCCTTGAATCGACAACTAGATCTACTTGCGTGAAAGTAGACGCAAAACGCTCGGAAATACCAGTAAACGACTTTAATAAAAGAATGCTTAAGATAAAAACAGGAATAATGAACTTTTTTTGCTTTTGGAAAACAAGCATAATTGCAATAGAGACCATATAAACCGCAAATGAAACACGAGAAGCCGTCATAAGAAGAAGAACTACGCTAGCTGTAGCTAAGAGGAAAAAAGATATTTTTATAATCCACTTTTTATAACCAAAAATCAGACTACCTATTACTGGGATGAGAAGTATCAGATAGGCAGCTAGATCATAATGCCCAGCAAAAGTAGATGGAATTCGAGAAAGAGCAGAGAGTCGAAGCGGGATGCCTTTAGCAAACTCCTCATTCATCGTCTCAAAGGCAGGAAATCCGAGCATCCGCTGTCCAATCCCGTAAATAAAGACCAAAAGCATGGTTATAAAAAGAGTAATGATGATTGGTGTAATCGCTTCTTTTTTCTTGATTGCAGAGTAAGCAAGGAAAAATACGGATAAATATTCAATCCGGCGGAGATAGTTCAGGTAAGCTAAATTTGGAAAGACATTCGCGAGCTTTGGAAATATAAATATTACACCATTTACTGTGGCAAGAAGACCCACGATCCAAAAAATAAGTATTGGTATCGAAAGTGGAGTATTAATCGTCGCTTTCTTACGAATAAGAGCTATAAAGAACACAATCCAGGCAATAGCAATTATAAAATCTTCAACCCTGATATAGACCCAAGTATTTTTAATATCAAGAAGCGGAAGTTTTGGATAAAGCGGGATAAAAGCAAAAAGAAAAAGTGTAATAAGTAAAAGCGGATTATCTTTAATCCATCGAATAATTCTCATAATGTCTTAAGCGCATCTCTATATGTTGAAATAAGATATTTATTTCGAGTAAAAGTGCCAATAAATAGTGCTGAGATAGCCTTAGTAAATAATAATAGCTTAACTATATAATATTCGAAAGAACTTCTTTGTTGCTTGTAAAAAATTTGAAGTCCTTCAAAGATATGGACAATCGCAAAAGATTTATTAGTACTACCCTGACCTAGATGTTCAACCCTGGCAAAAGGAGTGTTATAGACCCCGTAGCCTTCCTTTTTAACTCTATAACAAAGATCCATATCCTCAATATACATAAAGTAAGATTCGTTAAAGCCCTTAGCACCCTCAAAAATATCTCTTTTTACCATCATAAATCCTCCACTTACCCAGTCAGTACTCACAATGTCTTGACTTTTAAAACGCTTTAGCTCACCGCTTTCCCCAGCAAATAATAGATACATAACATTTAAGACAGTATAAAAAGCTCCAAATGATCTTTGAAGACTGCCATCATGATTGGCAAGTAATCCTCCAACTATTGCTGCTTTTGGATAGCTGCTAAAAACCTGAAGCATTTTAGTTAGTGGATTATCTGAAACCAAGGCGTCATTATTTAAGAAGAGGAGATATTCACCCTTGGCTTCTTTGGCACCTAAATTACAGCCACCTGCAAATCCAGAATTTTCTTGATTCGCAATAAGTTTTACCTTTGGGAAATGTTTCTTAATATACGAAACACTATCATCGCTTGAAGCATTGTCTACGACAATAACTTCAAATTTCTTCTCAGGAACATGCTTATAGATGCTGGTAAGGCAACTCGCTGTTAAATCTCGTTTGTTAAAAGATAGGATGACTAGCGAAACCATGCCGCCCTCCCTAACTTATAAGTCGGGTTTTGATCTTTTCGAACTCCAATCTCGCGAGCAGGAACACCTCCAACTACCATAAATGGCTTGACATCTTTTGTTACCACAGCTCCAGCTCCGATTACTGACCCTCTCCCTAAAGTTACGCCTGGAAGGATAATTGCCCTAGGCCCGATAAAGACATAGTCTTCAATTGTAACTGCCCCAAAAATCGCAGAGAACTTCACGTCATGAATATCATGCTCTGCGTTATAGATCATTACTTCTGATGCGATATCGACATGATCTCCTATTTTTAATCTATCCCTACCATCAAGGACAACACCCTCGCCAATAATGCTATCTTTGCCAATTACGATACCTGTAGGATGGTAGAATTTAGCACCGGTGTGAATAGTTGAACCACTACCAATGATAATTCCTGACAGGCGGTAAAATAGTCGACGAAGATGGTGGGAGGGGAGATTTCCCACTAAATGAAGCCAAAAGAGTACATACTCATTTGTAACAGTGTTTATCCGATTTACTACTTTATGCATCATATTTTTAGTTCGTCAAGTTCGTCAAGTTCGTCAAGTTCGTCAAGTTCGTCAAGTCTAATAATACAATAACTTTCAACTTGATGAACTTTATAACTTTATAACTTTATAACTTTATAACTTTATAACTTTATAACTTTATAACTTTATAACTTTATAACTTTATAACTTTATAACTTTATAACTTTATAACTTTATAACTTTATAAC
>Ga0138256_10001943_pt1 | contig 22242 bp, 18 predicted proteins | sample KNB2016incub_MG_FD_105486 | JGI IMG/M metagenome (GOLD analysis project Ga0138256, IMG submission 105486) | Active sludge microbial communities from wastewater in Klosterneuburg, Austria - KNB2014incub_MG | ecosystem: Engineered > WWTP > Activated sludge > Unclassified | place: Austria... | reverse complement strand
GAACGGCCCCTCGGTCACCAGCGCCTCGGCCGGATCGATCTCTCCCTCGATCACGAACTCCGCGTCCCACGGCACATCGAGGTCGCAGGTGATCGCCTTGACCAGCTTGACCGGTTCCTTGCGCAGGAAGCCGGCGAACAGGTACTCGTCGATGTTCGGCGGCAGCGGGGCCGAGGCGGAGTAGACCGACGCGGGATCCGCGCCGACGACGATGCACACCGGCATCTTCTCGCCTCGCTCCGCCATCTCGCGCCAATGCGCCGCGCCAACCTTGTGGCGCTGCCAATGCATCGCGACCGACCGCTTGTCCATCTGCTGCACCCGGTACATCCCCACGTTGCGAATCCCTCGCTTCGGATCCTTTGACGTGACCATCGTCAGCGTGATGAACGGCCCGCCATCCTCGGGCCAGCAGGTGATGATGGGGAGCTTGTCGAGGTCGATCTCATCACCTTGCCACACCACCTCCTGCGACGGCGCACGCCCGCTCTTGACCCGCGGCGGGAACTTCGCGATCTCCAGCAGGCGCGGCAGCAGCGACAGCTTGTTCAGGAAGCCGTCGGGGACCTTGAGGTCCATCATCTGCGTGATGCGGGCGCCAACCTCGTCGAGCGACTCGACGCCCAGCGACATCCCCATCCGGCGATACGACCCGAACAGGTTGATCGCCACCGGATACGCCGAGCGGCTGCCGTCGCGCAGCAACGCATGCTCGAACAGGAGCGCCTTGCCCCCTCCAGGCATCTTGCTCACCCGATCGGCGATCTCGCACAGCTCGAGGTGAATCGAGACCGGATGCGTGATGCGAACCAGCTCGCCGGCCGCGTCGAGGGCGGCGATGAAGGACTGCAGGTCGTGAAAGGGCATGACGAGGAAGTCGAGAAGACGAGGGAGCGCAGGTTGCTGTGCAGGTTGCTGTGCGGGGTGCTGTGCGGGGTGCTGTGCGGGTTGCTATTCGGACGGGACGGTGCCGACATGGACGGCCGCGACCCCGAAGGTCAGGTCGCGATAGCGCACATCGACGTATCCCGCGTCGCGCATCTTCCGGGAGAGCTCTTCCTGCACCGGGAAGTTGGCGACCGATTGCGGGAGGTACGTGTACGCGGTCTTGTGCCCGCTGATGATCCCGCCGATCCACGGAAGGACGTGGTGGAAGTAGGCGTGGTAGCCGCCCCGCACCACCCCGCTCCGCGGGGTCGAGAACTCCAGGATCACGAAGCGCGCCCCGGGCTTGAGCACGCGGCGCACCTCGCGAAGACCTGCCGGGAGGTCCGCAAGGTTGCGGATTCCGAACGCCACGATCGCCCCATCGAGCGAGCGATCTCGGTACGGCAGTTCAAGCGCATCGCCGTTGACCGGCGTGAGCCGGGTGCGCGGCGCCTTCCCCTCGCCGGCCTGCAGCATCGGCAGGGCGAAGTCGGTGCCGAGCACGAAGCCGCGAAATCCCCGCTCGCGCGTGAGCTGCGTCCCCACATCGAGCGTCCCCGCACAGAGGTCGAGGTATGTCCCGTCGGGCGCGCGCGTCCACTCCAACTCGCGGATGGCCTTGGTGCGCCACCGCTTGTCAATGTTGAAGCTCAGCAGGTGATTGAGGAGATCGTAGGACGGGGCGATCTCCGAGAAGATGCGGCGGACATACGCCCGCTTGACGGCGCCGCCTTCCGCGGCGGCACGCGCCTCTACCGCATCGAGATCGGTTGAGGTCATGAGATGCCAAAGTTGCGTGAGCGCCTCACCCTCGGCAAGCGCGTGTCCACGCGCGTGTCGGCGCGCGTGTCAAAGCGCGTGTCCTAGACCGGGTTGTCGGCACTCGATAGCTTCCCAACCTCGCGAGCCGAGGGACCGTTCCCACGGGCTCGCCGACCCCTGCTGATGGCCCCACTCCTCGACCTACGCAACCTCCCCGACGCCGATCTCGTCTCCCTCGCTCAGGAAGGACGGGAAGCGGCGTATCGGGAGTTGGTGGGCCGCTACGAGCGTCCGGTCTTCTCGCTCATCTTCCGCATGGTGCGCAATCGGGAGGTCACCGAGGATCTGACCCAGGACACGTTCATCAAGGTCCTCAACCACATCGACAAGTACCGCCCCGAGTTCAAGCTCTCCAGCTGGCTGTTCAAGATCGCCAACAACGTCGCGATCGATCACCTGCGCAAGCGCCAACTCGACACCATCTCCATCGACGGCTCCCCGCACGCGCGCAGCGCGGCCGAAATCGAGGCGACGTCGTTCGACGTCGTGGCACGGCAGGAATCTGCCCTCGACGAGATGGAGGCCAAGGAACTCGGCTCGGCGATCGAGCGGGCGATCCAGCAACTCCGCCCCGAGTACCGCGCGTGCATAATGCTTCGTCATGTCGAAGGGCGGTCGTACGAGGAAATCGCCGCCACGCTCGACCTCCCCCTCGGAACCGTCAAGACCTACATCCACCGCGCCCGGCACCAGCTGCGGGACGCGCTCGAAGGATTGCGGGAATGACTGAAACCACCGCGCGCGTCGCGGCGTAGGCACCATCGGAGGCTTTCCCTTGGATCATCGGCATCTACTCCCGGAAGAAATCGACCTGCTCCTCGACGGCGAGGAGGGGTTCGGCGTGAACCCGCTCAAGGCGCACGTGGCGCAGTGTGCGGGCTGTCGTGCCGAGTACGAGGCGCAGCGCGAGGTTGCCGCCGCCCTCGAGACCCTGCCCCACTTCGCCCCGTCGCCGCGCCTGGCCGATCGGGTCATGGCGCAGGTGCAGATCTTCGAGCCCTGGCACGTGACCCTGCGCGACCGGGTGGCCCGAGCGCTGCCACGCACGCAGGGCGGACGCACGTTCGTCTTCGGAACCGCCGGTGTGATGGCGGTCACGATGTCCGTTCTCACCGTCTGGCTCGCGCACCGCGCCGATGCCGTGTTGTTCCTCGCGGCCCTTCTGGGGCAGCGCATGCGAGACGCGGTGGCCGGCGGGGTCAACGACGTCGTGGTCTCCGCGGTCGGGCAGGGAGCCGCGACCACCGTCGCCTCCAATGGTCTGCTCGGCGTCGGCGTCGCGGTGGCCGTCTTGGCCCTCGCGGTCTTCGGGACCGCCTTCGGCCTCAAGTCGCTGGCCTCGGCCCCTCGTGGCCGGAGAGGGTAGCGTGCGCCTGCGAGTTCCGCGCCCAGTCGGATTGCGTTCCCTCGTGCTGGCGGCGCTCTGCCCGGTAGCACTGCTGGCGCAGGTCCGCCCCGAGTCCACGTCCGGCGTCGCCGCTGCGTCCATCGCCGCTGCTCCGCAAGCAGCCGGTCAGGCAGCCGGTCAGGCGCCCGACTCGAGCCGCGTTGCGCCGACGGGTACGACGGCGGCGCGCCCTCTCTCAGACAGCCTGACCCTTGGTGGGCGCGTCGTTCCGGCGGGCACCACGGTCCAGGGGCCGATCGTGGTCGCAGGGGGAGATCTTGACGTTCGTGGCACCATCGTCGGGTCGGCGGTCGCGATTGCCGGCGACGTCGTCGTGCATGACGGTGGCCGGATAACGGGCGACGCTATCGCCGCATTCGGGGCGGTGACACTCGATGGCGGAACGATCGGTGGCGCGATGCGTTCCCTGACCGGCCTGTGGGGCGAGAGCCTGCGCTCCACCTTCCGCGGCGACGAGGGCGTCGCCCCGACGTCGCGTTCCCCCCTGCAGCTCGCCCTCGGGTGGTTCGCCGTCATGCTGCTGATCGGACTCGGCGTCCTCGTCTTTGCCAGCAACTACCTGGATGGCGTCGTGGACGTCCTGCAGGAGTCGTTCTGGCGGTCGTTCTTCGTCGGGATCGCGGGCGAGCTGGGGGTAATTCCCGCGATGCTGCTGCTCATTGTCGGGCTGGCGATCACCATCATCGGCGCCCTCCTGATTCCGTTCGCCATGGTGGCGTTCGTCCTGGCGGTGGCCGGGCTGGCAACACTCGGCTTCATCGCCGTTGCCAAGCTCACCGGTGGCGGTCTCGGCTCGCGCTCAGCGCAGCGCTTGAGCGCGCGTGGGGGGGCGCTCCGTTCCGTCGTTGTTGGCGTCAGCCTGTACATGGGGATCTGGCTCGTCGCCGCCGCCCTCGGTTTCGTACCGGCCGCCGGGACGATCCTGCGACTCGTCGCCATTCTCGTGACGTACGTGGCAGTGACGGCCGGATTCGGCGCCGCCCTGCTCTCGCGCGGTGGAACGCGACGCGACGCGACGGTCATTCAGGCGGCGGCACCGGCCCTCGGCGCTGCAAGCTGGCAGACTCCGACCCCCGTCACGGGAGTCGTCGCGGCGCGACGCCCCGTCGTGGCAGCCAAGGCAGACGCGGGAACCAGCGGACGCGGGCTGTAGTCCGGTCGCCAACCCGCCCGGCCGAAGGGACGATCCGCCTCCGCGCTACGCTCGGGGCGTCTCGGTGTGCAGATTACGTCACCCGCTGCCCGGAGTCATCATGCGTATTTCCGTCGTACTCGCTGGACTGCTCGCGTCCGTCGCACTTTCGACCATCCTTCCGGCCCAGCAACGGGGGGGGAGCAATCGCAGCGCGACCATCAAGGATTCCGAGCAGTGCCCTCCGGGCATGACCGAAGTGCGACCCCGGAACTGCCAGGAGCCGACGCTACCGCCGCCGAGCATCCTGGACTATCGGCCGCGCTCGACGCTGATCGCTCCCGAGCACCTCGTGCCGACGGCGAAGTTCCCCGCCATCGACTTTCATGGCCATCCGAACGCGCAGCTCAACTCTGCCGAGGGGCTGGAACAGCTCGGAGCCGATCTGGATCGGTTGAACGTGCGCATCATCGTCGCCGCCAACAATGCGTCCGGCGAATCGCTGAAGCGGCAGGTTGAGCTCGTCCGGAACTCTCCCAAGATGAAGGACCGCGTCCGCATACTCGCCGGGATTAACTTTCGCGATGTCGGACCCGGCTGGGCGCAGCGGGCTGTGGCACAGCTGGAAGCCGACGTGGCGGCCGGCGCCGTCGGAATCGGGGAGATCGGCAAGGGGCTCGGCCTGTCCACGAAGAAGCCTGACGGCTCGCGGCTCCAGATCGACGATCCGGCGCTCGCCCCGATCTGGGACGCCGCCGCACGGCTGAATCTCCCCGTCTTCATCCATACTGCCGACCCGCAGGAGTTCTGGCAGACGCTCGATTTCGAGAATGAACGCTGGCTCGAACTCGCCCTGTTTCCCGGCCGTCGCTATCCGTCGGACCAGTTCCCGAGCTTCGAGCAGCTCATGACGGAACGCGACAACCTGCTGAAGCGACACCCGAAGACGACCTTCGTGATCGCCCACCTGGGGTGGCATGCGAGCGATCTCGGACGGTTGGCCAGGATGATGGACGCCATGCCGAACGTGCACGCCGAAGTCGGAGCGGTCCTGTACGACATCGGGCGCCAACCGCGCGCCGCGCACGACTTCTTCGTGAAGTACCAGGACCGCATCCTGTTCGGGAAGGACTCGTACCAGCCCGAGGAGTACCCGTACTACTGGCGAGTCTTCGAGACACGGGACGACTATTTCGATTACTACCGGGACTATCACGCCTCCTGGAAGCTGTACGGCATCGACCTGCCCGACGCCGTGCTGAAGAAGGTCTACTTCGCCAACGCGCTCAGGATCACGGGCGGACTTCCGCAGGGCGGGTGGCCGCGCTGAAGTCGGCGCGTTGCCCGGCGCGCATTCGTCGACCCAGCCAGCGCGAGACGCTGGTTCCAGCGCCCCACGCCTGGGGAGTCCTGCACCGTCCACAATTGCATACATTATTGCCGACATGACTCCAGCGGCTGCGCGGTTGCCCCCGCGCAGCCGCGCCATCGCTCGCCCCTCCCCCGCCCCGCGGGCGCCCCTCAGGAGCTGCTCCATGCGTCGACTCGCAGCGTTCGCCCTCGGCACCCTCGCCCTGGTCTCACTCCCGTCCGCCCTGCGCGCCCAGAACGATCCCGCCCTGGCGTCCCGGATCGACCGGATCATCAACCGCCCGGAGTTCAAGCACGCGATGTGGGGGATCGAGGTCTTCGACCTCGACGCCGGGCGGCCGATCTATGCGCTCAACGAGGAGAAGCTGTTCGTCCCGGGCTCGACCACGAAGTTGCTGTCGGCGGGAACAGCGCTCGCGAAGCTCGGTGCCGATCACCGGTTTCGCACCCACGTGTACCGCACCGGCCCGGTGGAGAGCGATGGAACGCTGCGTGGGGACCTCGTGCTCGTCGCCAGCGGCGACCCGAACCTCTCACAGCGGCGGCAGCCGGATGGCTCGCTCGCCTTCGAGAATCATGACCACTCGTACGGCGGCGCCCCGGACACCAAGGCGGTCCCCGGCGATCCGCTGATCGTCCTCAAGACCATGGCGGCGCAGGTGGCCGAGAAGGGGGTCAAGCGTGTGACCGGGCGCGTGATCGTCGATGCCTCGCTCTTTGCCGAGGGGACGCGCGAACTGGGAAGCGGGGTCGTCGTCTCGCCGATCTCGGTCAACGACAACGTGCTCGACGTCACCATCGCGCCCGGCACGGCCGTGGGTGCCCCCGTCCGCCTCACCGTGTCTCCGCCTAACAGTTACGTGCGCTTCGTGAATCGGGCAACCACCAGTGCGGCGGCGGGCGAACCGACCATCGACACCGATCCGGGAACGACCGACAGCGACGGCGTCGTCACCGTGACCGTGACGGGAACGTACCCGGCCGCCATGCCGGAGCGACTCTACGCCTATCCGGTCCCGGTTCCGTCCCGATTTGCCGCCGTCACCTTCGCCGAGGCGCTGCGGTCGCGCGGGGTCGCGGCCAACGCGGCGCCTGCCGGGGCGGTGATCGACCTTGCAGAGTTGGCGCGCCACTACGTCGGCGGCAACGTCGTGGCGGAGCACATCTCGGCGCCCGCGAGCGAGATGGTCAAGGTGATCCTCAAGGTCAGCCAGAACATGCACGCCTCGGCGATGCCCATGCTCATGGGCGCGTTGTTCGCGAAGGCGCCTGGTGAGACCGGCTTCGACGTGGAGCGCGAGTGGCTGCAGCGCGAAGGCCTCGACACCAGGGGGGCGCAGCAGGGCGACGGCGCCGGGGGTGATGCGCACTTCACCCCCGCGTTCATGGTCAGCTACCTGCGCATGATGTCCAAGCGCCATGACTTCCCGAAGTTCCGGGCCGCGCTCCCCATACTCGGGCGCGATGGCACCTTGTCCAACATCCAGCCACAGTCGCCCGCGGCGGGTCGCGTCTTCGCGAAGACCGGGACCTATGCCGTCGGCGACCCACTCAATCGGCTGCTACTGGTGACGGGAAAGGGATTGGCCGGCTACATGACGACGGCGAGCGGGAAGAACCTCATCGTCGTGGTCTATGCCAACAACGTCGCCGTGTCGCTGGCGCCTGACGAGACCACGCGCGTCGTGGGGCAGGCGTTAGGCGAAGTCGCGGCAGCGGCGTGGGACTACTAGTCAGGGCAGGAGACGACCGCATGCGCCCCCTGCTTTCCCTCGTCATCCTCCCAGTCCTTCTCACGTCTTCCCTCGGCGCGCAGGGAACTGCCGCAGGGCTGGATTCCGTCTTCGCCGAGCAGCGCGGCACGGATCGCCCGGGCTGCGCCGTCAGCGTGGTGCAGCGGGGCAGGCTCGTGCTCGCCCGGGGCTTCGGCATGTCCGACCTCTCGCAGGGGCTGGCGATTTCGCCGACGTCGGTCTTTCACGTCGCCTCCGTGTCCAAGCAGTTCACGGCAATGAGCCTCGTCCTGCTGGCCCAGGCCGGCAAGCTTTCCCTGAACGACGAGGTGCGGCGCTACCTGCCGGACTTTCCCGCCTACGACCGTCCGATCACCATCCGGCAGTTCCTCTCCCACACCAGCGGGGTCCGCGACCAGTGGAACCTGCTCATGACCGCCGGCTGGCGTCTGGGCGATGACCTGATCACCGAGCAGGACGTGGTCGAGATCGTGAATCGGCAGCGCACGCTGAACTTCACGCCCGGCAGCTCGTGGAACTACAGCAACACCGGATTCACCCTCGCGGGGGCCATCGTTCGGCGCGTTACCGGTCAATCGCTGCGCGCCTTCGCCGACTCGGCGATCTTCCGCCCGCTCGGCATGCGCCAGACGCACTTCCACGACGACAATCTCATGATCGTCCCGGCCCGGACGCGCGGCTACACGCGAAGAGCGGGCGAGTGGAAGGAGACGGTGCCGAACTACTCCACGGTTGGCGCCACCAGCCTCTTCACCACGGTGGTCGACCTGGCACGCTGGCAGCAGCAGCTCGATTCCGGGTTCGTCGGCGGCACCGCGGCACTCGCTACGCTCACGACGCCGGCCGTCCTCACCTCGGGCGACACGCTGGCCTACGCCCTCGGTATCGCCCGCGGTCGCTATCGTGGCGTTGCCACGCTCTCACATAGTGGTGGTGACCCGGGCTACTCGTCGCACCTGCTGCACTTCCCTACCACGGGCTCGGGGGTGTCGGTGCTGTGCAACTCGTCGGGCGTCGCGAACCCGACGCGGCTCGCAGAACTGACCGCCGATGCCGTGCTCGGTGACGAGCTGGGCCCCGTCCCGCAGCAGGCTGCGCTGGTGGCGCCCGCTGCGCTCGAAGCGGCGGCTGGGTTGTACTGGAGCGAGGCGGCCGAGGCATCTGCTCGCCTCGTGATCGAGGACGGGGCAACCGGATGGCGCGTCGGCGCCCAGACCACCCGACTGCGCGACTCGGGGACACCGCGACGACACCTGCTCGGCACGGGCCCGGCCTCCCTCACGCTCGGTGCGGATGGCAGCATCCTCCACCGCAGCAGCAACGGCGAATCCGCTTCGTACGTGCGCGTGAGTGAGTGGACGCCGAGCGCGGCCGAGCGTTCTGCGCTCGTTGGTCGCTACTACAGTCCGGAGGTGGATGTGACGTGGGAGGTCACTGCCGACGGCGACTCACTCGTCCTGCGGCGGCGGAAGTTCCCGCCGGCACGCCTGACATCCATCACGCGTGACACCTACACGGCGTCGAGCGGGCTGACGTACGTGATTCGAGCGGTTCGCGGACGCGATGGACGCATCACGGGATTGACGGCCGGATCGGGGCGCGTGCGCGCCGTGGCCTTCGACCGGGAGCGCGCACGGCCATAGGGTGCGCCGGCGGCATCACGCGCACCCTTCCACGTACTCTACCGCGGGAATGCGTCCCGCACGATACGTCGTGACGCGCGTGCCATCGGTCTCGAAGACCAGGCGGTGCAGCGTATCGGCCGGAGGAACCGCGACCACGGTGAGGTACGATCCGTCCGTGTACTTGTGCGGGGTGCGACGCACGCGCCCGGCGTACAGGGTCTCAATGCGCTCCACAGCGTCACCCACGCGTGCCCCTGCGGCGGTGGCGATCGACGGATCGTGAATCTCCACCCGCTCGACGACCCCGGCCACAATCATCACCCGCACACCCTGGGGAGCGTCGCTCCAGGTCGCGTACTGGCACTCCATGTCCGGCACGCCGGCAGCTGCGCTGAGTGTCCCGGGTACGGCCGCCACTGCCGACGCGAGGTCCATGCCTGCCCGCAGCGGTCCAATCCCCGACTCGGAAACGGTCCACGCGACCGGGGAGGTGGATTGCGGTGCGACGCGATCGGCAGTGGCCGAGTCGGCCGATGACGTTCCGGGTGCACGCTCCCCGCATGCAAGGGTGGCGAGGGCGGCGAGCAGCGCGAGTGAGGCGATTCGGTGTCGGGGCACGAGCCGATCCGTCGAATGGGATTGGAGCAACCTAACGGCTGCCGGGGCGACGCGAATCTCCCAGAGGGGTCATGTCGCGACCTAACGACCATCCGCCCGCAGCGCGGCGACCGATGGTAGATTGCCCAGCGCATGCATGCCGCCTGTCGTCGCCCTGCGCACGGTTGCGCCCGCCTCTGGGCGCTGGCCCTCGTCGCCGCCTGTTCGTCCGCTGAACCATCGGCACCGCCATGCCGGGTGTCGGCGATCACGGTCGCGCCGTCGCCTCCACCGCTGCGTGTGGGCGCCTCGGTCGCGCTGACGGCCACGCCGCTCGCCGAACGGTGCACCACGGCGCAGCTGACGGCGTCCTGGTCGTCGAGCGCACCGACGATCGTCTCGGTCGGCGCCAGCGGGTTGGCGACCGCGCTTGTCCCCGGCCGGTCCACGGTGCGCGCCACGGTCCTCGGCGTGTTCGGGGAGGTCGAGGTCGTGGTCGAGGCGCCGGTTGCCGTCGTCGAGGTGACGCCAGCCGCCACGACGGTCATGCAGGGAGGCACGGTGCAGCTGACCGCGACGACCCGCGATGCGCTGGGAGCGGCCTTGGCCGGACGGATCGTCACCTGGAGCTCGTCCACGCCCAGTGCCGCCAGCGTGTCTGCGGATGGCGTCGTCACGGCGCTCACCCCCGACTCGACCGTGGCGATCGTGGCGAGCTCGGAGGGCCGCACGGGCCAGGCAACCATTCGGGTCGTGCCGCCGCCTCGCCTGCAGCTTTCCGCGACCAGCCTCGCCTTCTCCGCGACGCTCTCACTGCCAGCCCCTCAAGCGCGGAGCATCGCCATCACCAACGGCGGCGGTGGCCTGCTGCAGCATATCGCCGTGGGGCCGGTCCGATACGGTCCCGGCGCCAACGGCTGGCTGCAGTCCACCCTCTCCAGCACCTCGGCGACTCCGAGCGCCACACTCGTCCTGCAACCCGTACTCTCGGGCGTCGTGCCCGGCACGTACAACGCCGAGGTGCCGGTCAGCGCCAATGCCGACGCATCGCCGCAGGACGTCGTCGTCACCCTGGTCGTGCGCGCCGCCGACGTCGCCAGCGTGGTCGTCTCCCCGTCACCGCTCCTTCTCTCCGTCGGTGCCAAGCAGCAGATGACGGCGACGGTGCGCGACGCCGCCGGGGCGATACTGGGTGGCCGTGCGGTCCAGTGGAGCAGCACCAATCCCGCAGTCGCGGCGATCGATGCATCGAACGGCCTGCTCACCGCCACCTCGGTCGGCGTCACCACTGCGCTGGCCACGGTCGACGGCGTAAGCGGTGGCGGCTTTGTCTACACCGGCAATGCGAGCCCGCTCGACGGCAACTGGCGCGGCCAGGCCGGCACCGGTCGAACCGTCGCCCTGACCGTCGCCCTCGGTCGCATCACTTCGTTGGCCATCGGGGTCGGGACGCCGCCAGGTGCACCCTGTCCACTCACCTACGTCGCGTCGCCCTTGACGCTGGTCAGTGGCAACAGCTTCTCGTTCTCCACGTCCGGCGGCACAGCCAACACCGCGGTTGGCGGGACCTTCCTCAGCAACACGTCGGCCCAGGGGACATATGCGACGATCGCGTTCAAGGACTACGTCTGTCCGCCGAACCTGCTGGTCAGCGGGAGCGTGACGGGAGGGAACTGGACGGCGGCGAGGCAGTAGGGGCGATGGTGCACGGCGTCGACCGCCGCACGCCGCTGTCGGCCGCCGGCCCGCCGCCGACGACGACGTGCTCGATGACCGGCACGATCTCCATCACCTCGGACGCGCGTCGCGTCAGCTGCGATACCACACGACCGTCGCCCCGCGTGTCAGTCCGAGCGCGGTGGCCGCGCTCCCCTCCCGCGCTGCGATCTCGAGCAGCCCGCTCGACCCGCTGATCGCCACCAAGGCGCCGACCGCGACGTCGGCATATGTCCCGCGGATCGGCACCGGGCGCCCCCCTACCGCCACCACGCCGCTCCGGGCGCCCAGCAGGTTGGTGATGGCGTTGCCGAAGCGATCGATCGCAATGACCTCGCCGATCACCGCCCCGTCCTCGCGGCGCACCGGTTCCCTGGTGCGGCGAACGACGGGCGCCTCGCACGGCTCGCCGAGCGCGTCGACCGGGGTCCCGAGCGCGAGCGCGGCCGCCGCCGGCGCGAAGACGTCGCGCCCGTGAAAGGTGCGCGACGCGCCGTGGGGCACGGCCAGCGTGACGGCGCGCGCGTCCGCCAGCAGCAACGCCGGCGACAGGATGCCATTGTCCGGCCCCACGAGGAAGCGCCCCTCGCTGGCCACGGCCAGGCAGGCACGAGCCGTCCCCACCCCAGGATCGACAACCGCCAGGTGCACGGTCGACACCGGAAAACGCCGCCAGAAGCGGGCGATCGTCAGGCGAGCCAACTCCACGTCCTGTGGCGGGATCTCGTGCGTCAGGTCCACGACCTGCGCGTCGGGGGCGAGCGTGAAGAGCACCCCCTTCATCTCGGCGACGTACCCGTCGGCCGTGCCAAAGTCGGAGAGCAGCGTGATGATCGGCGGCATCACACAGTCTGCCGCTTCCAGCGCCCGCTGCGCCAGAGGTACATCATCGCGAGCCCGCGCCCGGCCGAGGTGACGGCGATGGCCCACCAGATCCCCATCGGCCCCCAGAGGGTCGCCCACCAAGCCGCCAGGGGGATGCGAAGCGCGGTCAGCGCGGTGGAGGTGATCATGGGCGGCACGGTGTCCCCAGCGCCGCCGAGTGCACCCTCGAGCACGATCTCGGCCGGCAGCAGCAGCTGCGCAATCGCATTGATGCGCAGGTACATCGCCGTCTCGGCGACCACCGTCGGATCATCCGTGAAGAAGTGGGCCAGCGTCTCGGGGATGGCCAGCGACGCCACGGCCATGACGCCGGCCGGAATCATCGCGAACCCCACGGTGATCCACCCGGCGCGCGCCGCACGGTCCACCTGCCGCGCCCCCAGGTTCTGCCCCACCACCGCCGCCGCCGCCGCGCCGAAGCCGACGCCGATCATGTACAGCCAACTCTCGATGCGGTGCCCGAGGCCAAGCGCCGCAAGGGCCGGCGTGCCGAAGCGCGTGGTGGTGCGGGTGAGCGCGACATAGATGAACGAGAAGACCATCCCCGTGACCGCCGTCGGCAGGCCGATGCGCAGCACAGGGCGCGCAACCGAGACGACCGTCACCATCACCCGCGCCAGGCGCCGCGAGCCGTGCGGTCCCTCGAGGCGCACCATCGCGCGCCGGCGTAGCAGCCACAACCCGACGGCGAACGTCGATCCGCGCGTGGCCAGCAGCGCCACCGCCGCCCCCTCGATCCCGAGTCGCGGCGCCCCCCACAACCCGAGGATCAGGACCGGATCCAGCACGAGCGTGCAGGCGACCGATCCCGACAGGAGCACGAGCGGCGTGCGCGTGTCGCCCGACGCCCGGAAGATCGCGTCGACGCAGAAGTAGCCGTAGATGAACGGCAGGCCGACGAAGTAGATGCGCAGGTAGTCGCGCGCCAGCGCCGTCACCTCCGGCGGCGTCTGCATGAAGGCGAAGAGCAGGTCGACGCCGGCAGCCCCGGCAATGCCCACCACCACACCCAGCGCGAGCGTGAAGATGAGCGAACCGCCGGCCACGCGTGCGGCTTCGCGCGGATTCCCTTCCCCGTGACGTCGCGCCGCCAGCGCCGTGAGTCCGAGCGCCAGCCCCTCGGCGAGCGCCACGACCAGCCAGACCCAGAACATCGCGGTGGACACCGCGGCCAGCCCCTCGGGGCCGATGCGCGTGCCGACCCAGTAGGCATCGAGGGTCGTGAACAGCGTCATGAGCAGGTTCGACACCACCGCCGGCAGGGCGACGCGCCGAATGACCCGTGGGAGCGCGTCGTCGATCAGCGCCCCCACCACGACGGTCATGCCACCGCGCCTAACGATGCAGCGAGGCGGTCGGCCAGGGCGAACAGCGCCTTCGCGGCCGGGCTCTCCGCGTCCATCGCGACCACAGGCCGCCCCGTGTCGCCCCCTTCCATCACCCGCGGATACAGGGGGATCTGCGCCAGGAGCGGCAGGCCGCACTCGTCGGCGAGCTTCTGCCCCCCGCCCGACCCGAACAGCGCCGACGGCTTGCCGCAGTGCGGACACTCGAACCACGACATGTTCTCCACCACGCCGAGCACCGGGACCCCGGTGCGCTGGAACATCTTCACCCCGCGCAGCGCATCGCCGATGGCCACTTCCTGCGGCGTCGTGACGATCACCGCCCCGGTCACCTGCGTCGCCTGCACCAGCGACAGCTGGGCATCGCCCGTCCCGGGCGGCATGTCGACGATGAAGAAGTCGAGCTGCCCCCACTCCACGTCGCGCAGGAACTGCGTGGTGATCTTCATGACGATCGGTCCGCGCCAGATCGCCGGCTGGTCACGCTCGATCAGGAAGCCTAACGAGATGATCTTCACGCCGTGCGCCTCGAGCGGGATGATCTTCTCGTCGATCACGCGCGGCGGCTCGTTCACCCCCATCATGCGCGGCACGTTGGGGCCGTAAATGTCGGCGTCCATCAAGCCGACGCGCAGCCCGCGCTGGGCCAGCGCCACGGCGAGGTTCACCGCGACCGTGCTCTTGCCGACCCCGCCCTTGCCCGACGAGACGGCGATGATGCGCCCCAGCTTGGGATACAGCACCGGCTGCGGCGCACTCGGGCGCGGCGCGGCCGGTCGCTCGTCCATCACCGGCAGGGCCCGCGTGCCGCCAGGAGCGGGCTTGGCGCCACGCGACTCGCCACGCGCCGCACCAGCGCCCGGGCCCGCCCCGGCCGGGGCGGACGCGCCGCGCGCGAACTCCGATGGATCGCGCACCGCCACCTGCACCGACGTCACCCCCTCCACCGCTTCCACCACCTGCCGCACGTCACGCACCAGCGTGGCGTCATCCTCGGCGGCGAGCACCACCGTCAGGTGCACCTTGCCGTCGAGCGTCGTCCCGATGTCGCGCACGGCCTGGCTGGTGAGGACATCGTCGCCGGTGCGCGGATTGCGCACGGCCGAAAGCGCGACGCCAATGCGTTCCTGGAGCGTAGTAGCCATATGTCGGGCAGAAGAAAGGGTTGTCCGCAGGGTCCCCTGTGCGTCGGTCAACGTCAGACGGCCGATGTCAGACGGCCGATGTCAGACGGCCGGTGCAACGGCCGGCGCAATGGCGACTTCGCCGACGTAAGCCCGTGCCGCACCGACGACGCGATCGCGTACCACGTCGAGCGTACCGGTAATCAATGCCCCCGACGCCTTGGCGTGTCCACCGCCGCCGAAGTCGCGGGCGAAACGGTTCACGTCCACATCGCCAGTGCTGCGGAAGGAGACCTTCACCTTGCCGTAGCCGAGATCACGGAAGAACAGCGCCATGCGCGTCCCGGCGATCGATCGCGGATGCTCGACGATCCCGTCCAGGTCCTCCGGGCTCACGTCGTAACGCTCGAGGGCGTCGGCGGTCACGCAGATCCACGAGATGCCGTGCGCAGGGTCGTGCCCCAGCGAGTGGAGCGAGTCGCGCAGCAGGAACAGGCGGCCGGGCGAGACCGAGGCGTAGATCCGGCGGAACACCTCTTCGGGATCGACTCCGGTAGCGAGGAGCGTCGCCGCGATCGCGTGACAGCGCGGCGAGGTGTTCGAGTAGCGAAAGCCGCCAGTATCCGTCAGGATCGCCGTGTACAATGCCTCGGCGATCGCCGGCGTGATCTCGAGGTCGAGCGACACCGCAAAGTCGAACAGCAGTTCGGCCGTGGCGCAGGCGTCCGTGTCGTCGAGCACGATCTCGCCCGCCGGTTCGTCGGTGGGCACGTGGTGGTCGATGACGATGCGCGGCACCTTCATGGCCCGCACCGTGTCGGCCAGTGACCCGAGTCGCTTCATGTCACTCACGTCGAGCGCAATGATCGCATCGACGCCCTTGAGCGCCGAGGGGCCCTTGAGGGTCCGGTCGTTGATGTCCGGCCCCAGCAGGTAATTGAAGATCGACGGCCACGGCGTCGGATTCACGATGCGCGCCTCGACGCCGAGCTGCGGCAACAGGCGCGCGAGCGCCGAGACGGAGCCCGCCGCATCGCCATCGGCGTTGATATGTGTCGTGAGCGCCACCACGGGCGTGGTCTTGAGCGTCTCGACGATGCGTGCGATGGCGTCGCGACGTTGGGCGGGAACCGCGAGCAGTCCGGTCAGTGGCACGAATCTCAGGGACAAGCGAAAGCGGCGCCCCGTCCGGAGCGCCGCCTAATAACCTAATACCTTCCCGCCCCGAACGGTCCCACCGCGTGGAACGGTCGCGACGGGCCGACCCACCGAGAGTCGCCGGGGCGGCGGCGCGCGGTGCCGCCCGGAAGCCGTCGACGCTCGCTGCGCCCGCCCCTAGTAGATCGTGCCTGCCCGCTCCGCCGCCTGCACCTTCGAGTGACGCCGGCCATAGAGAAAGTAGATCGCCAGTCCGAGGGCGAGCCAGATCAGCAGGCGGAACCAGGTATCGGGAGGCAACCCGTACATCATGTACCCGCAGATCAGGATCGACAGGATGGGAACGAGCGGCACCAGCGGTGTGCGGAAGGGGCGGTGCAGGTTCGGCTGCTGGTAGCGTAGCACCAGGACCCCGGCGCTGACGATGACGAACGCCAGGAGCGTGCCGATCGAGACCAGCTCGCCGAGAAGGCCGATCGGGAAGAGCCCGGCGACGATCATCGCGAAACCACCGGTGATGATGGTCGAGACGTGGGGGGTGTTGTACTTCGGGTGCACCCGGCCAAAGACGGCCGGAAGCAGTCCGTCCCGTGCCATGGCGTAGAAGATGCGCGGCTGGCCCAGCAGCATGACCAGGACGACCGACGCCAGTCCGGCGATGGCGCCGATCCCGATCAGCGGCTTCAGCCACTCGAGGCCGGGCCCCGCCTTGGCGATGGCCACGTAGACCGGGTCGGGGACGTTGAGTTCCGAGAAGTGGGCGACGCCCGTCATGACGCGCGCCATCAGGATGTACAGGATGGTGCAGATGGTCAGCGACGCCAGGATCCCGATGGGGAGGTCGCGCTGCGGGTTCTTGGCCTCCTGCGCCGCCGTGGACACGGCGTCGAACCCGATATAGGCGAAGAAGATCACCCCCGCCGCGCGCACCACGCCGCTGAGTCCGAACTGGCCGAACTCGCCTTGGTTAGGCGGAATGAACGGCTGCCAATTCTCCGGGCGCACGTACATGAAGCCGAACCCGATCACCAGGAAGACGATCGTGACCTTCACGAAGACGATGATGTTGTTGATCCGCGCCGACTCCTGGATGCCCACCACCAGCAGCGTGGTGAGAATGGCCACGAGGAACATGGCCGGGAGGTTGATGATCGCCCCGCTCGCCACGAGCGTGTGCGTTCCCTCGACGGAGAACGGCGCGTTCGTCAGCGCGGCGGGCAGGTTGAGCCCCGTGTAGTCGCGCAGGAACGACGTGAAGTAGCCCGACCATCCCACCGACACGGTCGACGCCGCGAAGAGATACTCGAGGATCAGGTCCCACCCGATGATCCACGCGACCAGTTCGCCTAACGTCGCATAGCCGTAGGTGTAGGCACTGCCGGCGATCGGGATCATCGACGCGAACTCGGCGTAGCACAGGCCCGCGAACAGACACCCCGTGCCGGCCAGCACGAACGAGAGCACGATGGCCGGCCCTGCATACTGGGCCGCCGCCGTCCCGGTGAGCACGAAGATCCCCGCACCGATGATCGCGCCGATGCCGAGCAGGGTCAGGTTCAGGGCGCCAAGCGTCCGCTTCAGTGTCGGCTCGCCGTCGGTGCCGTCGGCCTCGCGCATCAGCAGTTCGAGGCTTTTCTTGGAAAACAACCCCATCGTGGGAGTCTCCGTCCGAAGGAAGAACGTGAAAAGGGCGATCGCCGCCATGATCGCCCAGCATGGCGTGTCACCGGTGAAGCGCGGGCAAAGTGAGAGGCGGGCAACGAGGTTGTCAAGGAAATCGACGCACTGGCCGCACGGCGCCCGGCCGAACAGGCATCGAAACGCGTGACCGGCCCATCCCGAGGGATGGGCCGGTCACGACCTCCGCCATGCTCACAACCCGGCGCGCTTACACCGAGTAGTTAGGCGCCTCGCGGGTGATCGTCACGTCGTGCGGGTGCGACTCGCGGAGCCCGGCGGCAGTGATGCGCACAAAGTGCGACTCCGTCCGCAGCTTCGGGATGTCGCCGCACCCCACGTACCCCATCCCGCTGCGCAGCCCCCCGACCATCTGGAAGAGCACGTCGCTCACCGGACCCTTGTACGGGACCCGCCCCTCGATCCCCTCCGGGACGAGCTTCTTCGGCGACAGCTCTCCCTCCTGGAAGTAGCGGTCGGCGCTGCCGTCCTGCATGGCCGACAGCGAGCCCATGCCGCGGATCATCTTGAAGCGACGTCCCTCGAGCAGGAACGACTCGCCCGGGCTCTCCTCAGTCCCGGCCAGCATCGAGCCCATCATCACGCTCGACGCGCCGGCGGCCAGCGCCTTGACGATGTCGCCCGAGTACTTCACGCCGCCATCGGCGATGATCGGGAGCCCGTTCGCTCCCTCCACGGCGTCCATGACCGCGGTGAGCTGCGGGACCCCGACCCCCGTGACCACGCGCGTGGTGCAAATGGACCCCGGCCCCACGCCCACCTTGATGGCGTCGACCCCGCGTTCGGCCAGCGCCGCAGCCCCTTCGCGCGAGGCAATGTTCCCAGCCACCAGCTGAACCTGCGGAAAGGCCTCACGCACGCGCACCGTCGCCTTCAACACGTCGTCGCTGTGCCCGTGCGCCGTGTCGATTATGAGCACGTCCACCCCGGCGTCTACCAGTGCCCTGGCCCGGTCGGTCACGTCGGCCCCAGCCCCAAGGGCCGCGGCACATCGAAGCCGGCCGTGCTGGTCCTTGTTCGCGTTGGGGAACTGCCGGCGCTTGTGGATGTCCTTGATCGTGATCAGGCCCTTGAGCGTCCCCTGCTCGTCGATGACCGGGAGCTTCTCGATGCGGTGCTCAGCCAGGATACGCTCGGCGTCGTCCAGCGTGGTTCCCAGCGGCGCCGTGACTAGCCCGGTTGCGGTCATCACCTCGTGGATCGGCCGCTGCACGTTGCGCTCGAACTGCAGGTCGCGGTTCGTGATGATTCCCACCAGCCGTCCCGCACCGTCGATGATCGGCACGCCGCTGATCTTGAACCGGCTCATCAGCGAGACCGCCTCGCGCAACAGGGCATCGGGCGACAAGGTGATCGGATTCAGGATCATCCCGCTCTCGGAGCGCTTGACGCGATCGACCTCGGCCGCCTGCCGGTCGATCGACATGTTCTTGTGGATCACGCCGATCCCGCCCGCGCGCGCCATGGCAATCGCCATCTCGCTCTCGGTGACGGTATCCATCGCCGCCGACACGAGCGGGACATTGAGCGGGATTCCACGCGTGAACCACGTGGTGGTGTCGACGTTCTTGGGATGAACGAGGGAGTGCCGCGGCGCGAGCAGCACGTCGTCGAACGTGAGCGCCATGTCCTGCCGGATGCGCGCTGCCGGCGCGCTGCCGTTGCTGCCGGCACGCAAAGGCCCGCCCTCCGTGGTGCTCGGAGCAGCGGGCGCGTCAGAAGATCGAGTTGTTGTCGCCATAGCGGAAGCTAGACCAGCCGGGAGTCGACATCAAGCCATGGCACGCCCCGCGACTCGCCAGCGTCCGTCACGCGGCATCGTCGACCGGCGCGCGCAAGGGCCGGTCGATCGCGTCACGACGGCGAGGGGTTCTCCCCCGCCTCGGCGCTCGGCACGGCGGGCGGTGTCGGACCGGCTGCGGGCGTCGAGGGCGGCGGCGTGCGCGTCGACGCGCCCGTCGCGGCCGGTGTGGAGACCGACTTTGCCACATCGCTCGCCGTGTTGACCAGGTCGCTCGCGACCGACTTGCCCGCGGCCGCCACGCCACCGAGCACACCGACGGCCTGATTCAGCAGTCCCATCGTCTGGGAGATGGCTGTTGCCGACAGCTTGCCCGCACGCATCGTGTCCTCGATGCCGTCGGTGAAGCGCGAAAAGAGGCTGCCCGCCGACGCGGCGTCCTTGACGCCGTACCGGGTGGAGACGAACTCGACGTAATCGAGGACCGCGTATCCCTTCTCGTCGCTCAGCGTGTCGAGCTGGCGCAGGATGCGTTCGCGGAGGTGCGGGGAGAGCGGCATGGCGGGCGAGGGCGAGGGACGAGGATGACCAGGAGCAGTGGGTCCTACGCCAGCGCTCCCGACGCAGGTTTCAGCGCGGCGCTGGCGATGCGTCAGCTACGCCAGCGGGCGCGCTTGCCCCGGGCGTCGACGTGTGCGTACGCGGACGCGCCCTGCGTGTAGATGCCGAGGCCGCCGACGAGGTCGGGATACTTCTTCTCCACGATCTCGACGGCCAGCTCGATGAGTCGCAGGTCGCGCGCGTCGACGCGGCCGTCCCGATTCGCATCCACCGCCACGTCGGCGGCGTCACCATACTGGTGGCGCGAGTCCCCGGCCGCACGAGGGACACGTCGATTGTAGAGCGGCGTGCGAAACCCGGAGTGCACGTCCACGTCGACCTTGGCGCGCGCCTTGCCGCCGTGCCAGCTGGCGATCTCGTCGAAGATGAGTTCGAGCTTGTCCAGCAGGCGCGTGTCCACCGCCGCATAGCGCGGCCAACGGGTCTGCTCGTCGTGCGTGATGAAGTCCCCGACCCGCATGTGCGCCGACAGCTGCAAGTCGGCGTGCGGCGCGGCGATCTCCAGGAACCCACGCGGCCGGTCGCGCTCCGCCCCCCAGCGTTCGCCCTGGTAGTAGCCGATCTGGTACCCGTTTACCGCGCCGCCCACCTTGTCGGAGAACGGGACCATCACCGCCAGCGTGAGACTGTCGATGATCGTGCGCCCTCCCGCGTTCACCACCGCAAGGCGATAGAAGCCGGGACGTCCGGGCGCATTGAGCGTTCCCGCCACGATGCGCGCCGTGTCGAGCGGCATCATCTCGCCGAGCGGGATCCACTCGAAGGAGACAGAGGACGGCGCGGCACGCAGTTCAATCGGGAACTGCACACGCTCGCCGGGGAGCGCAAAGCGCATCTGCACGCCGCGGCTGCGTCCCATCGCGCTCGACGCGAGTCGCGCGAACGGTGCGGGCGGCGGCGGCGGCGCGACGGCTGGAGGGCCGAAGGCAGCGTCGGCCTGGCGAAGGGCGAGCAGCGATCCCCCGCCGAGGACCATCGCGCCAAGGATGGGTAGACCGCGCGAGCGCAGCCGCGCGACGAACGACGCGCCGTGGTACGCCGGCTCGGCCGGACGGTGTGTGTCGTGCGGAGGATGGTACACGCGCGCTACTTCAGCCCCCATCGCGCGCGCGATCCGCGCACATCGACATGCACAAAGGGGCCGTGCGCCGTCGTGGCACGGTACAGTCCTGCCCCACCGACGAGATCGGGATGCTGCGACTCCACGCGCTCGACGGACTGGATGACGACCATCGCGTCGCGCGTATCTACTCGGCCATCGCGATTCAGGTCGTCCATTCGGCCATCCCGGTCATTGTCGACAAAGACGTCGGCTGCGTCGCCGTACTGGTGACGCGAATCGGTGGCTCGGCCACCCTTGCTCCCGACGCCCCGTGAATTGTACTGCGGTGTACGGAATCCGGACATGACCTGCATATGGGAGACCGCGTGTCCACGATGCTCCAGGTCGAGGATGACCAGTTCGAGCTTGTCGATCAGCGCGTCTCGCAGCACCAGGTACTTGGGCCACACCGACTGCTGGTCATGCGTCAGGAAATCCCGCAGCCGGAAGTGATCGGAGAGCGGCGTGTCCTGATTGCCGGTCGTGACCTCGATGAACCCTTCCGGCGCCTTGGTCTCCAGCCACGACGCCCGACGCTCCCCGGGCCAGAATCCGACGCGGTACGTCCCAAGCCGGCCGCGCTCGCGCGCGTCGAAGGGGAGCACGGAGATGAGCGAGAAGGGTCGGCCGGTCGCCGAGTCCGGGGCTTGGTAGATCCCGGGTCGCGACGCGGCAGAATCACCGAACAGATCCCGTAGGATCCGTATGCCGGCCGAGCGCCTCGACGACACGATGCGCGCCCGCAGTTTCCCGCTCTTTCCGGCAAAGGAGTCAGTCGGGATGGACTGCATCCGCGAAGAGGCGGCCGCGTCGGGAAGGGGCGTCGAGTGCCCGGCGCGGACAGGGACGGTCAGCGCGGCGAACGCGAGGGAGAAGATGCCGGCGCGTAGGCCGCGGTGAGATCGCTTCACGGTGATTTCGAAGTCCGTTGTCGCAGGTGAGTTGGTGCGCGTATCGTGCCGAGCGACTGCAGGCGCTCGTGCCGACGTGACCGGAAGAGTCGGCAGGGGGCGCTCGAATTGTAGGATCGGCCCGTTCGGCAGCGGCAAAAGCCAGAACGGGGCCCCTCGGCCCCGTGAATGTCCCGCGGACACCGGTATCAGGCGAGCCGCGGAATCCCTGAAACGTCGGCGGCAGCTAGCCGACAGGTCAGTATATGTATACCGGCGTTCCAACTGGCACGATTCTGTACAGCGTTTCGATGTCTTCGTTCCG
>Ga0138256_10001942_pt1 | contig 22256 bp, 19 predicted proteins | sample KNB2016incub_MG_FD_105486 | JGI IMG/M metagenome (GOLD analysis project Ga0138256, IMG submission 105486) | Active sludge microbial communities from wastewater in Klosterneuburg, Austria - KNB2014incub_MG | ecosystem: Engineered > WWTP > Activated sludge > Unclassified | place: Austria... | reverse complement strand
TGTGGCCTTGATCACGCCCTGGAATTTCCCGATCGAGCAGTTCACCTGGAAAGTGGCCGCTGCCTTGGCTGCGGGGTGCTGCTGTGTAGTGAAGCCTTCAGAGGTGACCTCAGTCACCGCGTTGGTTCTGGCGGAGCTGGCAACCAAGGCTGGTTTCCCTGACGGTGTGCTGAACGTAGTAACCGGTACGGGTGCCGCCGTTGGCGAAGCGCTGGTCAACCATCCCGATGTCAGCAAGGTCAGCTTTACCGGCAGCACTCGGACCGGCCAGCGGATCATGGCGCAGGCGGCGGCGTCGGTGAAGCGGGTCAGCCTTGAGCTGGGCGGCAAGTCGGCGGTGGTGGTGTTTGATGATGTGAACATCGACCGCGCTGTCGAATGGGTGATGTTCGGCGCTTTCGTCAATCAGGGCCAGGTCTGCACCTCGACCTCGCGGCTGGTGCTGCACGAAGGCATCGCGCCGCAGTTTCTGGCGCGGCTGAAAGCCTGGTCCGAAGCGATCACGGTCGGCGATGGTCTGGCACCCGGTGTGCAGATGGGTCCGCTGGCGAGTGCTGAGCATTACACCAAGGTTACTGGCTATGTGGCCTCTGGCCTGAAAGACGGCGCGACCCTGTTGACCGGGGGCGGGCGTCCGAATGGGTTGAACTCCGGCTATTTCCTGCAGCCGACGATCTTTACCGATGTCGAGCCGTCGATGGCGATCTGGCGCGAGGAAATCTTTGGCCCGGTGCTGGCGGTAAAGACCTTCAGCACCGAGGACGAGGCGATCGCTTTGGCCAATGACAGCCTCTACGGCCTTGCCGCGACGGTGCTGAGCGAAGATGTCAGCCGCGCCAGCCGCGTCATCGACCAGATCGACGCCGGGATCACCTGGCAGAACTGCAACCAGATGGTGGTGATGCAGGCGCCTTGGGGTGGCATGAAGAAAAGTGGCTTTGGCCGCGAGCTGGGCCTGTGGGGGCTGGAGGCTTTCCTGGAAGCCAAGCAGAAAACCCGCTGGCTGCCCGATGCCGGCCTTGGCTGGTACGGCGCTCCGCCCGCCTGATCCGCGCCTGCCCGACCTTAACTGACCCGTTGCCCAACGGCACGGGACAAACCCTTGCTGCCTGAGGAGAGACCATGAACGCCCCCCTTTCAAACTCTGCCCGCGACGTCTGGGAGCAGGACCGCGCCCACCTGATCCATTCCTTCAGCAGTCTTGGCGTTAACAAGACCGAAGGCTGCACCATCATGACCGGGTCGGATGGGGTGCATGTCAGCGACATCGAGGGCAACCGCTATTACGACGGTATCGGCGGGCTGTGGTGCGTCAATGTCGGCTATGGCCGGGAAGAGATTATCGAGGCCATCGCCCAGCAATTGCGCGAACTGCCGTTCTATTCGGGCTTCAACAACCTGACCAATCGCCCGGCCTCGTTGTTGGCCGGCAAACTGGCGGAACTGGCCCCAGGGCCCCTGAACCGCGTGTTCTTCGGCACCGGCGGGTCGATGGCCAATGACTCGGCGGTTCGGATGATCCATCACTACTTCAACCGGATCGGCAAGCCCTACCGCAAAAAGATCCTGTCGCGGCAAAATGCCTATCACGGCAGCACCCATTTGACGATTGCGCTGACCGGCCCGATCTACCAGCGCGGCTGGGATGGTGCGACCGACCTCGTGCATCACCTGTCGGCCCCGCACAGCTATCGTCGCCCCGCTGGCGTTACAGAAGAAGGTTTTCTCGATTTCCTGATGCAGGAAATGGAAGACGCAATCCTGAAGCTTGGCCCCGACAACGTGGCCGCCTTCATCGCCGAGCCGATCATGGGCGCTGGCGGCGTGATCGTGCCACCCGAAGGCTATCACAAGCGCAGCTGGGAGATTTGCCGCAAATACGGCATCTTCTACATCTCGGACGAGGTGGTGACGGCTTTCGGGCGCCTGGGCCATATGTTCGCCTCCTATGACAAGTTCGGGGTGCAGCCGGATGTCATCGTGGTCGCCAAGGGAATTTCCTCGGGTTATCAGCCACTGTCGGCGACGATCATTTCCGACGAAATCTTCGAAGTGCTCAGCGATCCGCAAACGGCCTTCCTGCACGGCTTTACCTATAGCGGCCACCCCGCCGCCTGCGCCGCCGGGCTGACGAATATCGAGATCATCGAGCGTGAGAAGATCTGCGAGAACGTCCGCACGACCGGGCCGATGTTCGAACGCGCGCTGCATGCCTTGGCTGATCTTGATCTGGTCGGCGAAGTGCGCGGCAGCCATTTCATGATGTGCATCGAAAGCGTAGCCAACAAGGACACCAAGGCACTGCTGCCCGCCGAGGCCAACGTCGGCAAGCGCATCGCGCAGAACTGCCAGCAACGCGGGCTGATCGTGCGCCCGCTTGGCCATCTGAACATCCTGTCTCCGGCCCTGACCCTGGTCGAGGCGCAGATCGAAGAGATCGGCGCGATCCTGCGCAGCAGCATCATTGCCACGATGGACGACCTGAAACGCGATGGCTTCGTGTGAAGGGCGACATGCGCCAACAGGGCTATGGGACAATGGAAGTGAAGGCATGAACGTGCAAACCATCAGTGACACCACGGCAATCAGCATTGCAGGGGTCGCCAAGCGCTTTGGGCAGGGCAAGACGGAAGTCACGGCCCTGAAGCAGATTTCGCTGCAAATTCAGGATAACGAGTTCTTCACGCTGCTAGGCCCCTCGGGCTGTGGTAAGACCACGCTTCTTCGCATTCTGGCCGGGTTCGAAGGCGTCAGCGAAGGGCACGTCGAGATCTTTGGCAAGGATGTCGTCGGCCTTCCCGCCAACAAGCGCCCGGTCAACACGGTGTTCCAGCACTATGCGCTGTTTCCCCACATGACTGTGGCCGAAAACGTGGCTTACGGGTTGCGCCGCTTGGGCAAGCCGGAAGCTGAGATTCAGGCGACTGTTCAGCGGTCGCTTGAACTGGTCAAGATGGAGAAGTTCGCGCAGCGCAAACCGACCCAACTTTCCGGCGGTCAGCAGCAGCGCGTGGCACTGGCCCGCGCCTTGGCACCACATCCCAAGGTACTGCTGTTGGACGAATCCCTGTCGGCGCTGGACCTGAAGCTGCGACAAGCGATGCGGGCCGAGCTGAAGCAGCTGCAAAAGGCCACCGGCATCACCTTTGTCTTTGTGACCCATGATCAGGAAGAAGCCCTTTCGATGAGCGACCGTATCGCCGTCATGTCTGACGGCGAGATCCAGCAGGTTGGCACGCCGAACGAGATTTACGAATTCCCCGTCAATCGCTTTGTCGCCGCTTTCATCGGAGAAGCGAATTTCCTGGAAACCACGATTTCCGCAATGGATGGCGCGATCGCCAGATGCCGCACCGACAAGGGGCTGGAACTGGAGGCGACCTGCCCGGTCGCACATCAGCCCGGCGACCGGGTCACACTGTTCCTGCGGCCGGAAAAAGTGCGCATCCGGGCGGCGGACAGCGGCGGCATTGCCGGGACCGTGACTCTTGTCGAATACCTCGGGCAGGCCACCTTCTATCACGTCGACATCGGCTCTGCCGATCCGATCCTGGTGGAGGCCCGCAACAGTGATCTTGGCGCTTTCGATCACAAGCCCGGAGATCGGGTTTCCATCGAGTTTGGCACTGCCGCCCTGCGGGTGCTTGCCAAATGATGGAGCTGACCACAAAGCCAGTGTTGCGCCGCGCGCTTGGTCTTGGACCGGCCCTGACCATCATCATGTTGTTCATGGTGATCCCGGTTCTGGTGATGGCGGTCTATTCGTTTCTGGAAGCCAATCCCTTTGGAGGCGTTTTCTGGAGATTTTCCTCGGCGGGATACACGCAGTTCCTGTTCGAGCGCGATCTCGCGGATAACCTGGCCTTCAGCCCTGACTACCTGATCATCATCGGGCGGTCGCTGTTTCTGGCCCTTGTGACCACCGCGCTTTGCTTGGTCATCGGCTTTCCGGTGGCCTATTTCATCGTCCGACAGCCGCCGCAGAACCGAAACATCTGGGTCTTCCTGATTACCATCCCGTTCTGGACCAACCAGTTAGTGCGGACCTTTGCCTGGATCATCATCCTTGGCCGCAATGGCACCATCGAACTGCCGTTTCGCTGGCTCGGCCTGTTGCCGGACGACCAGACACTTGGCTTGATGTACACCGATTTCGCCATCGTCATCGGCCTGACCTATGCCTTCATCCCGATCATGGTGCTGCCGATCTATGCCAGCCTTGAAAAGCTGGATTTCCGTCTGGTCGAAGCCTCGGCTGACCTTTACGGCAGCACGTTTGAATCCTTCCGCCGCGTCATCATTCCGCTGACCAAGCCCGGGATCGTTGCAGGCTCGATCCTGGTGTTCATTCCCAGCATCGGCGCGTTCATCCAACCCGATCTTCTGGGCGGCGGCAAAAAGCTGATGCTTGGATCGCTTGTTCAGTTCCAGTTTGCGACGGCGCGGAGTTGGCCGTTCGGTGCTGCGGTCGCGATGATCCTGCTGTGTTTCGTGATGCTTTGCCTGATGTGGTACGCCCGCACCGCACGCCGGGCCGGCACAAATTCGGGGATGGGTGGCCATGTCTAACTCGCAGAAAAAGAACGACTTTCGACCGGTAGGCGCTGTGGTCGGGCTTGGTGCCTGGGCCTTTGGCTTCATGCTGTTTCTTTACCTGCCGATCGTCATCCTTGTGCTTTACTCCTTCAATGCCAGCAAACTTGTCATGGTCTGGTCGGGCTTCAGCCTGGAATGGTATGCCAAGGTTTTTGACAATGCCGACATCCGCCGGGCGGCACTGAATTCGCTGATCGTGGCATCATCGGCGACGGTCTGTGCCACGGTTCTGGCGACTCTGGCGGCACTGGTCCTCGTGCGGGGCGGCGTGTTTCGCGGACGCGGTGCCAGCATGACCATCATCGCGCTGCCGCTGATGGTGCCCGAAATTGTGACGGCGGTCGCCTTGCTGATCGTCTTTGCCGGAACCGGCCTGTCCTTGGGCCTTGGCAACGTGATCATCGCCCATACCACCTTTTGCATCCCCTTTGCCTTCCTGCCGATCCGCGCCCGGCTGGAAGGGATGGAGACCACACTGGAACAGGCCTCGGCGGACCTTTATGGCACCGAACTGGCGACCTTCCGCTATGTTACGCTGCCAATCCTGATGCCGGGCATCCTGGCCGGAGCCATGCTGGCCTTCGTGATCTCGCTGGATGACTTCATCATCACCATGATGGTCTCCAGCGCCGGGGGAACCACCCTGCCGGTCTATATCTATAGCATGATCCGACAGGGCGTGACGCCTGAAATCAACGCGATTTCAACGCTGTTGCTGATCGTGTCTTCTGTTTTGGTGACGCTCTACTGGCTTGTCACCAGAAAACAAGGTGCCGAACGGTGATCCCTTCGGCGCTGACCAAAATCATCATCAAACGGGAGGAAGCACTACATGAGAATTCTAGCCGCAACCGCACTGGCGTTGACAATCTCAACCGCCGCCTTTGCCGAGGAACAGTTGTTTCTCTATAACTGGACGGATTACACCTCACCTGAGGTCATTGCTAAGTTCGAGGCCGAAACTGGCATCAAGGTGACACTGGATACTTATGATTCCAACGAGACCCTGCTGGCAAAACTGCAAGCCGGGGCCTCGGGCTATGACGTCATCTTCCCGTCGCACAATTTTGTTCCGATCCTGATCGAGCAGAACCTGGTGCAGAAGTTCGATGTCGCCTCGCTACCGAATTACGCCAATGTCGCCGACAAGTGGAAGAATCCGGACTGGGACAAGGCGCAGGAATACACCACTCCGTTCCATTGGGGCACCACCTCAATTGCCTATCGTGAAGACCTTTACGGCAAGAAGCTCGAATCCCTGGGCGAATACTTCAATCCGCCGGCCGAGCTTTCGGGCCGGATCAGCGCCTTCAAGACGCCCGAAGAAATGGTCAACCTGGCGCATCTGCTCCTCGGCCAGCCCTTCTGCAACGCCGATCCCGACAGCATGCAAAAGGTGCAGGATCTGCTCCTGGCGCAAAAGCCCTTCGTCAACACCTACAGTTCGGAAGGGATGAACGACCGGCTTCTGAACGGCGACAGCATCCTGACAGCCCACTGGAACGGCTACGCCCTGAAGGGCCGCGAGGAAGCGACAGCTGCCGGGCACACGATCACCTACGCCTATCCCAAGGAAGGTGTGATCGGCTGGATGGACAACATGATGATCCCGAGCACGGCCACAAACGTGGAGAACGCCAAGAAGTTCATGAACTTCATGATGGACCCCGCAAATATGGCGCTTCAATCCAACTTCGCTGGATATGCGAACGGCATCAACGGGTCTGACGCGTTGATGTCGGAAGCGTTGCAGACGGCACCCGAGATCGTAGCTCCGGCAGATGCAAAGGTCGTCTTTTCGTTCACCTGCGACGCTGAAGCCCAAAAGTTGATCGACCGGGTCTGGACCAATGTCCTGAAGTGATCGGGGGGCTGCCGCCGCGCTAAAACTGGGCGACCCGCAGGTAGGCTGCGGGCGTTCGGGAATACCGCCCGGAGCGACGTTGACGCTGTTCCAGACATATAGTCGAACTCAACCTCATCGGCCCCTTTTCAATTCACGCGATCTTGGGTGTGTCGGCGTCGCAATCATAGCCCTGCTAAACCTTGCGGTGAGCTTCATTGCGCGCAAGACCACCTCAAGGGAGGCGTGCTACGCCTCCACTCTGACCTAGGGTCAGGACCCATTGATCGCCGGCTTGCGGCGTGATTCAGCCTCCGCAAGGAGACTGACCGATGAGCAACCTTTTCTGGCTGACAGAAGCGCAGATGGCGCGGCTGCGGCCCTTTTTCCCAAGAGTATCCGAAGAACAGAAAACAGTCCGGGGGACTGTTTTCCTGAGGATGGGCAAGCCGCGCGTCGATGACCAGTGGGCGTTGAGCGGCATAATCTTCATCAATCGCAATGGTTTGCGGTGACGCGCTGCGCCGAAGGATATGGGCCGCCGAAGACCCTTTACAACCGTTGGAAGCGGTGGAGAGACAAAGGTGTCTTCGTCTGTATGATGGATGGCTTGGCCGCCGAGGCAGCCGTTCCGAAGACGGTGATGATCGACTCGATCTACCTTAAGGCACACCGCACGGCGACCAGCCTGCGGTCGAAAAAGGGGGGCCCGGCGACCAGAGGGGCCGTCTGCCCGCACTCGCACCAGACCGCCGGGGGGCCTCCAGCGTGAACTCGATGACCGGCTCATGCATCGGCAGAATGCCTGCGTCCAGAAGAACGGTCGCGACGCAGATCGCGTTGGATCCGGACATTGGCGGCGTGTCCTCCGGCTCCATGATGATGAAGGCCGCATCGGCTTCGGGGCGCTTGGGCGGAACCAGCAGGTTGACATGGCGGAACGCCCCGCCGCGCGGTTCGTTCAGTACGAGTTCCGCAAGGTCTGGTCCTGCGCAATCCAGCGGCTTTGTTCCCAGATTGTGTCACCGGGCGGCGGCATCACCCCGCCGACGATCACGTCACCGACCTCGCCCTCGGCATGGGCGGAAACCACGTGGATGGTCTTGCTGCTGCGCATCTGTCTTCCCTGTCAGTTCAGCCAGCCCGGTAATTTCTGCGGCGCGCGGCCGGTCAGGGCAGCCTCGACACAATCGGACATGCTGCCAAAACGCACGGCGCGGCCACTTAGGCCCGGCCCGTAGTGGGCGTATTTGCCCGAATTTGTCATCAGCGCGCGCGTCTGGGGCGGAAAAACCGGCTCGCTGATCGAACACCAACAGATGTCCGGCACAACCTGAACGCCCGAGCTTTCCAGCCGGGCCAAAGTCCCATCGGACCTCGCCTGCGATATCACCGCATGCCCCGCCGTCACGATCACATGGGTCTGGGCATGGCGTGCCTGGCCAGCAAGCAGCGCGGCAAGGCGCTGACATTCCGTCAGCGAAAAATGCGGGCTGCCAAAAGCCACCAGATCCACCGCCTCAGGTCCCCCGTTCAGCAGCGCCCAGGCCTCGCGCATATCGATGCGGCTGATCGTTGCATGCGTGGCATCCTGTGCCGCGGCGCCGTCCGCCTCTGGCGTCACACCGTCGATATGCAGCATGGGCGCGGCCGAACTGGTGCCAAAGGCGGCACACAACGCCTTCAGATCATCACTGTCCGGCCCTGCCTCGGCCAGTCCGCGCAAAAGCGGGATGCAATCGGGTGCCTTCTTGCCGGCGAGATAGCCAATGAGCGGCCAGAAGGCATCGTCAATCTCGTCGGGCAAATCCACATCAACGATCAAGCGAGCCTGACGTGGGCCATCCAGATAGACGCCTGAAAGCGGCGCTCGCCCGGTAAGCGCGATGCAGAGATCCAGAAAGTCGGGATGCTTGGCGGTGCGCGCGCCCAACACCGTATTGGCAAAAACCACCGCATTGGACTCGGCCCAGGCGATGTTCTCGCCCTCTGTAGGCGCGGAATCCAGCAAATAGGGCGAACAGGTAAAGCTGGGTTTGCAGCCCATCTTGACATAGGCATCCGCCAGCCGCGCCGCAGGCCCGCCAAAGCTGGGCGGCACGCCTTGCGCCTGCCAGTTTGACCGGTCGACCGAAATGGCATTCATCGTGGTCGGCACACAAACCCGCGCATCCATATCTGCCATCTTCTGCGCAAAGGTCAGGTTCGCGGGGCTGGCGTAGATGCAGCCGTCGATGTGCCCCTGCGTGATGTCGATCAAACGGGCCGCGCCCTGATTTGCCGCCATGGCGCAGATGATCCGCATCGCCTGTTGGGCCGCCTGCCCCTGATCCCCGGACAGCATCGCAAGATCGCGGTCGCTCAGCGCCAGCGCGGCTGTCACCGGCGGGCTGATCGGGATCGACAGGCCATCGGCCTTGATCGCGCTGGTGGTGATCTCCGCCGAAGTGGCAGCCGACAGAGCGGCGAAACCATCGGGTGAGACCCGCAGCACCGGCAGGGTGCAGCCGAACATCTCGGCGGCAATCAATGCGCCCAGCGTCAGCACATCCTCATCGCCGCTGAAGATCAGCGCCGAGGGCCCGCGCCCGGTCAGGGCAAGGTCCAACAGCACGCCAGACCCGGTGCAGGAGCCCCGGCTGGAGGGCATCATCAGAATGGCTCCGGTCAGGCATTTGCCATGCAACGGGTGATGCACGTCAATTATAAGCCCCGTCGCCGGATCGACCCCGCCCCAGAAGCTTAACGCCTCGGTTGTGGCAAGAACCGAGCCTTGGGCGGTGCCGGCCTGAACGCTTTGGGCCTGAAGTGAGTTGGTCATGTTCATTTCACCACGAACCCGTGCGCGAAGGGGTCGCGGTCGTCGATGAAGATCGTGTTGATCCCGGTCATCCGCGCCCAGCCAGCGATGGAGGGGATGATCGCATCCCGGCCCGCGACCTGGGTTGCGGCCTCGACGCGGCCCTTGAACAGCGATCCGATGATCGACTCATGCACGAACTCATCACCAACCTTCAGCTTGCCCTTGGCTGCAAGCTGCGCCATCCGCGCCGAAGTGCCTGTACCGCATGGAGAGCGGTCGATCGCCTTGTCGCCGTAAAACACCGCGTTGCGGGCGTGCGCCTCAGGATGCAGGGCCTTGCCGGTCCATTCGATATGGCTCAGCCCGTTGATGGCCGGGTGTTCCGGGTGCACAAATTCGTATTTCGCATTCAACGCCGCCCGCAGCTTTGGCGAGAAACCGATCAGCTCGCCCGCCGTGAAATCCGCCATGTCGCGGAAGTTCTTCTGCGGCTCGACGATCGCATAGAAATTGCCGCCGTAAGCCACATCAACGACGATCTCGCCCAGACCCTCGACCTCGGCGGTCATACCTTCGGCGTAAAGGAACCCCGGCACATTGGTCAGGCGGACTTCTTCGACGAAACGGCCTTCCTGGCGATAGGTGATGTCAACCTTGCCGGCCGGCGCGTCAATCGACAGCTTGCCGGGCTCGCGCGGGGTGATCAGGCCATTTTCAATCGCCATGGTGATGGTGCCTATGGTGCCGTGACCGCACATCGGCAGACAGCCAGACGTTTCGATGAACAGCACCGCTACATCGCAATCGGGGCGCGTTGGCGGGTAAAGGATGGCGCCCGACATCATGTCATGGCCGCGCGGTTCGAACATCAGACCGGTGCGGATCCAGTCGAACTCGCGCAAAAAATGCGCGCGGCGTTCCAGCATGTTGGCCCCCTCCAGCCGCGGCCCTCCGCCCGATACCAGGCGCACGGGATTGCCGCAGGTGTGACCGTCGATGCAGGAAAACGTGTAGGTGGCCATGATCAGAACCTTTGTGGCGAGAAGGGAGCGAGGTCGATTGCGGGCGCGCGTTTGCTCACGAGATCGGCGACCAGACGCGCAGTGCCTGCAGATTGTGTAAGCCCAAGATGGCCGTGGCCAAAGGCATAGATTACCCTGTCCGTCGCACGGGCGCGGCCGATGGCGGGCAGGCTGTCGGGCAACGACGGGCGAAAGCCGAACCACTGCACCCCGCCCGCTGGTTTCAGCCCCGGCAGAAAGCCGCGGGCCTTGGCCAGCATCGCCTCGGCACGCTTGTAGTTCGGCGGCAGCTTCAGCCCGCCCAGTTCAACCGCGCCGCCCACGCGGATGCCGGTCGACAGCCGCGTGACGACAAACCCATGGCCGCCGAAGGTGACTTGGGTGCGCAGATCAAAGGCGTCGGCGGGCAAGGTCGTGTTATAGCCGCGCTCAGTCTCCAGGGGAATTTTCTCGCCCAGCGATCGTGCGATCAGATGCGAAAACGCTCCCGCCGCAACCACCACCTGATCAGCGTGAAGGGTTTCGCCATCCGCCGTCCGCAGTTCGACGCCACCGTCAACGGGATGCAGCGCCGCGATTTCGGCAATCTTCAGATCTCCGCCATTGGCCTTGAACCGTTCGGCCAGCGCCAGCGTGTAAAGCTTCGGGTCCGCGATGGAAAACCAGCCCGGCGTGAACGTGCCATGGGTGAACTGCTTCGACAGGCCCGGCTGAATATCGGCCATCTCACGCGCATCAAGGTGGTGAAACTCGATCCCGTGTGCGGAACGCGCGGCCCATCCGGGCTGCGATGCGGCAAGCTCGGCGGCGCTTTCGTAGACTTGCAGATTGCCGTTCTTTTGCAACATGGCGCTGGTGCCGGTTGCAATCAGAAACGGCTCCAGCGCGGCCTTGGACAGATCCATCAGCGCGGTTTGCGACCGGGTTGCCGCCTCCACATTTCGCGGTGAACAGGCCCTCCAGAATCGATACATCCAGGGCGCGATCTGCAACGCATAGGCAGGTGGCACCGACAGCGGTCCCAACGGGTCCAGCAACCACTTCGGTGCCTTCTTCATGATCCCGGGCGAGGCCAGCGGCAGAATGTCGGTAAAGGCAAAGGCGCCTGCATTGCCTGCGGAAGCCCCGGCCGCCGGGCCTTCGCGGTCAATGACCGTCACTGAAAAGCCGCGGCCTTGGGCGGCCAGAGCGGCAGAAAGGCCCACCACGCCCGCTCCGATCACGATGACTTGTGCCGTCCCCATTACCGAACGCCGGACAGGAACTTCTGGGTTTCAGGATGCTGCGGCGCGCCGAAAATCAGCTCGGGCGGGCCGATTTCGGCCATCACGCCCTGATGGAAGAACGCAACCCGCTTTGAGACATCGCGCGCAAAGGCCATTTCATGGGTGACGCAGATCATCGTCATGCCTTCATGGGCCAGCATTTTCAAGGTATCCAGCACCTCGCCCACCAGTTGCGGATCAAGCGCCGATGTCACCTCGTCAAACAGCATATAGGCCGGCTGCATCGCCAGCGCGCGGGCAATCGCCATGCGCTGCTGTTGACCGCCTGACAGACGCGAGGGATAAACCGCCAGCTTGTCGCCAAGGCCCACATGGGTCAACTGCTTGACCGCAACCTCTTCGGCAGCCTCTTTCGCCATTCCAAGCACCTTGCGTGGTGCGAGCATGACGTTTTCCAGCACGGTTAGATGCGGAAAAGCGTTCCACTGCTGAAACACGATGCCGATCTTCTGGCGCAGTTTGTTGATGTCGGTGCTTTTGGCGTGAACCTCGGTGCCGTCAATCCGGATGCGGCCCTGATCAATCGGCTCCAGCCCGTTGATACAGGTCAGCAGCGTCGACTTGCCCGACCCCGATCCGCCGATCACCGTGACCACCTCACCCTTGGCGACGGTCAGGTCGATCCCTTTCAGGACCTTCAGCGCGCCAAAGGATTTGTGAACGCCTTCAATCTCAATCATTTGGGGACCACCGTCTTTCAAGATACCCGCCAAGGCGGGCAATAGGGAAGCTGAGCAGGAAATAGATCAGCCCGCAGATCAGCAAGATGAACAAGGGTTCCTGCAAGCGCGTCACCAGCGTTTGCGAGGCTTTCAAAAGCTCTGTCAGGCCCAGCCACAGCACCAGTGCGGAATCCTTCATCACGCCAAGGCTTAAGCCGATCCACGAAGGCAACGCGACCCGCGTGGCCAGAGGTGCCACGATATAGCGCATGTCCTGCCCCCAGGTCAGGCCCAGCGACCGCGCCGCGCGCCGTGTTGTGGCGGGCACCGCCTCGATCCCGCCGCGCACGATTTCGGTGCAATAGGCGGCCGTGTAAAGCGAAAGCACAACGCAAGAGGTGACAAACGGGCCCCAGCCAAGGCCGATGATCGCCTGAAAGGAATTGGCGAGGACCAGCTGGATCAGCAAGGGCACCGAGCGGAAGATGTCCAGCAGAAAGGTCTGCGGCGCCGACCACCAGGGGCCAAGTTGCGACCGGACCACGCCGAAGATCACCCCCAGCAAGGTGCCCGCCACCACCGAAACGCCGGTCACCGCCAGCGTCATGGCAGCGCCTTGCGCCAGAAACCCCAGATCGGAAAAGGTAAGTGCCGTTTCAAACATCCCTCACCCTTTCAATAGCGGAACAGGCGCGCGGCCATGAGCCGGGCCAGAAGTGTCACCGCCTTTGTCATCAGATAGAAGATCACAGCAGCCAGAGCGAAGAATTCAAAGGTGCGGAAGGAGCGCGCGTTCAACTCCTGCGTCACCCCGGCAAGATCCATGTTCATCCCGACTGTGACCCCCAGCGAGGTCATAAGGATGGCCCAGACCATCTGGTTGGTGATCGGAAGGAAGGCGATGCGCAGCATCTGCGGCACTACAATCAGGCGAAACGCCTGAAACGGCGTCATCCCCAACGAGCGCGCCGCGCGGGTCTGCGTCTCGGGGATGGCCTTCAGTGCGCCGCGGAAATTCTCGGCCAGATAGCCTGCGTTGTTAAAGGCGATCCCCGCCAGCAAAGACACATAGGGGCTAAGGTGGATACCGAAACTGCCCAGCCCGAAATGCGCCATATAGATCTGAAACAGCGCCGGGGTGTTGCGAGCAATTTCGACCCAGGTTGTTGCAAAGCCTTGCAAGACCCGGCTGCCCGAAAGGCGGCACAGGGTCAGAACAATTGCGCAACCCAGCCCGATGGCCATCGACAGCCCAGCAACCTGCAGGGTGACCAAAGCCCCATCCAGAAGCTGCGGCAAGGCTTTAAGTGCCTGATTCCAATGGAAGGTATATGTCGCCATCGAGACCCCAATTCGGTTCGAAAGAAGACGGCGGCGCGACCCGGGCCGCGCCGCCGCCGTCAGATGTCAGCGATAAACGCCCGGAACGACAAGGTTGGGAAGCTCGCCACCGATCCACTTCTGATACAGTTCTTCATAGCGGCCGGTACGGACCTGCTGGTTCACGAACAGGTTCAGATAGTTGATGAAGCCATACTCTTCACGGTTGGTGAACAGCGCCACATAGTCGGTGTCGAAGGGGGCAAGACCGCCAACCACGACGCCCGGGAAGTTTCCGGATTTGACATTGGCCTGCGCCACGGTGGATGTCGAGACCGTTGCATCAATCTGGCCCTGGCTCAGCGCCAGGAAGACGTCTGCCTGGGTCTGGTAGGGGCGGAATTCGCCCGCGCCCCAGGCTTTGACCTGCTCTTCCAGTGCGATGGCTTCATAGGTGCCGGCAGTCGCACCGACGATTTTGCCCTTCATGTCATCAAAGGTTTTGATGCCCGAGGCTTCGCTGGCGCTGACCACCATTTCAAAGGCGAAATAGGGGATCGACATGCCAACAGTTTTTGCGCGCTCCAGCGTATCCGAGGTCGAGGCCACGCCAACATCGACGCGACCCGACATCAGCGCTGGAATACGCTCGGGGAACGGGGTTTCGACGATCTCGGCGGTGACGCCCAGAGCGGCGGCCAGATCGTTGCAGTAATCGACGTCAAAGCCGATCGGGTTGTTGTCGGCATCGCGCGACCCCATCGGCGGGAAGTCGAGAACGACGGCGCAGCGCAGCGTTCCCGACGAAATGATGTCATCCAGCTTGTCAGCATAGGCGGCCGTTGCGATGGTCGTGGTGGCCATCAGTCCCAAAACGAAGATCGAGTGTTTCATGATGTTTCCCTGTGTTGGCAGTTTTGATTCATTACCACGGATATCATCCGCTGTATCCTTCCAGAAATCAAATAAAAATACACAAAGTATGCAAGCAGTATTCATGAAGCCCTCCCTATAGGTTTATCTGCAAGGGCGGGCGGACTTGCTCAGTCAAAGAAATCGCCAGGCAAAAGCGCCTCCGGCAGGTTTTGATAGGCTACGGGGCGCAAAAACCTGCGGATCGACAAGGTGCCCACACTGGTAGCGCCAAAGTTGGTCGAGGCCGGATAAGGCCCGCCATGGACCATGGAATCAACCACTTCGACGCCGGTTGAAAAGCCGTTGACCAATAGACGGCCGACCTTGCGCTCCAAGATCGGGCGCAACTGCGCTGCGGCTGCAAGGTCAGCGTCATCCATGTGCAGCGTAGCGGTCAGTTGGCCAACAAAACCCTGCGCCAGATCCAGCATCTCAGCCAGCGACCCGACCCGAACCACCAGCCCCAAAGGCCCGAACACTTCTTCGCCCAAGAGATGATCGCGCAGGAATTCAGGTCCGCTGGTTTCAAAAAGATTGGGTAAGGCGGCGCGCGCCGGGCTTTCGCTGGCCAGAACCGGGCGCACAGTGCTGCGGCTGGCCAGCCGGGCCAGCCCGTCGCGGTAGGCGGCCGCAATGCCTTCGGTCAGCATGGTCTGCGGGGCGACCTCTTGCAGCGCCGCTTTGGCCGCAGTGATGAAACGATCCGCAGACGGACCATCTACCACAACGGCAATACCAGGATTTGTGCAGAATTGCCCGGCGCCCATGGTCAGAGACGCAGCCCATCCTCTGGCAATCGCCTCGGCCCGCGCTTCGGTTGCGGCGGGCAACAGGAACATCGGATTGACCGAACCCAACTCGCCAAAGAACGGGATGGGTTCCGGGCGTTCGGCGCAAAGGTCAAACAGTGCGCGGCCACCGGCCAGAGACCCGGTGAACCCCACCGCCTTAATCAAGGGATGCTGCACCAGCGCATGACCTACATCGCGCCTTCCGCCCTGCACCAGCGAGAACACCCCTGGATGCATGCGGCAGGTCTTGATCGCGGCTTCAATGGCTTGCGCAATGATCTCGCCAGTCCCGGGATGCGCCGAATGCCCTTTGACCACCACTGGGCAACCCGCAGCCAAAGCGGCGGCCGTGTCGCCCCCCGCTGTAGAAAAGGCCAAGGGAAAGTTCGATGCCCCGAACACTGCAACCGGCCCTATTGGGCGCTGGATCATGCGGATCTCGGGGCGAGGTGAGGGTTGGCGTGCAATCAAACCCTCGTCAAAGCGGCGGTCAAGATAGCCGCCCGCCTCGATGTGATCGGCGAACAGGCGCAACTGGCCGGTTGTGCGGCCGCGCTCGCCTTGCAGGCGCGCGACCGGCAGACCGGTTTCCTGGGTGCCGATTTCGGTGATCGCCTCGGCGCGTGCCTCAATTTCATCGGCGATGGCGCGCAAAAACCCGGCGCGGGCGCTGCGGGTCGTATGGGCGTAAGTGGCGAAAGCCTCTTCCGCCGCCTGACAGGCCGTGTTGACCAGATCGACTGTGCCCACCGCAAATTTATGCGCCGGACCATGCGCCGGGTCCGAGGTAAACGTATTCGGTCCGTCACGCCATTCGCCAGCAATCAAGTGTTTGCCTGTGGGGAGAAAGCTCATCGGTCAGTCCTTTGCAGTCTGGGTGTAACCTGCGGTCTGCCGATGCGGGCAAGGGCCGGTTTCACGCTGGCGTTGGCATTCAGAATTGTATACAAAAAGTATGCAAATGGGTCAACCAGTGAAGACCCGAACCAATCATTGCGAGGTCCCCTCATGAACACATCGTCCCCCATCACCATAGACGTCCTTCAGGCCAGGGTTCAGGCGATCTTTTGCGCTGCCGGGATCAGCACGGTTCAGGCCGCGGCCCTGACGCGGGTTATCGTGGCAGCCGAGCGAGACGCCTGCAAATCGCACGGCATCTACCGCATTGAAGGCATCCTGAGGACCGTCAAGGCAGGAAAGGTAAATCCTGTGGCAAACCCCGTCCTGCTGCCCGGCGCGGATCAGGCCATCGTCAGGGTGGATGCCAAGGCCGGCTTCGCCAATGCGGCCTTCGAGTTGGGCTTGCCTGCCGTGGTGGCGCGCGCGCATCAATTCGGGCTGGCGGCGCTGGTGATCAATGACTGCTGCCATTTTTCCGCGCTTTGGCCGGATGTCGAGGCGCTGACCGATCAGGGGCTTGCGGCAATGATCCTGTGCCCAAGCTATGCGACAGTCACTCCCAGTGGCGGTGACAAGGCGCTGCTGGGAACCAACCCTTTCGCCTTCGGATGGCCACGCCGGGGCGCTGAGCCGTTTGTGTTCGACTTTGCCACCTCGGTCGCGGCGCGGGGTGAGATTGAACTCTTGCGCCGCGCGGGCAAGCCCGTGCCCGAAGGCTGGGCGATTGACGCCGATGGCCTACCCACCACCGACCCCGAAACGGCGCTTGGCGGCGCGATGCTGCCGTTTGGCGGTCACAAAGGCTCGGCCATCAGCATCATGATCGAGCTTCTGGCGGGCGTGATGATCGGCGACATGACGAGCCCGGAAGTGCTGGACTTCATGGGGTCAACCGCCTTTGCCCCGATCCACGGCGTATTGATCCTGGCGTTTGATCCGTCGAGGTTTGCCAAAGACCGGCCCGGCAATCCGCTTGACCGGGCGGAACTGCTGTTTGATGCAATTCTGGGCACAGGCGCGCGTCTGCCGTCACAACGCCGATATCTTGCGCGTCAAAAGTCGCAAGTCGCGGGCATTCAGCTGACCGAAGCCGAAGTCCAGTCACTGGACCGTATGCTTGCCCAAGGCCCCGACGCCTGAAAATCCTTTTGCAAAGCAAAAGGCCCCCGCTTGCGGGGGCTCTTTACTTATCGGCATTTCCAACCCCTGAGGGTTGTCAACTCAGGCCTTGTATTTTGCCACAGCCCCGGGCTGCTTGCTCCAGACGGCGTACCAGTCGTTGAACAGCTTGAACTGCGCTTCGACATAACCGCGCTGGCTTGCGCTCAGGGCGTCGGTCTCGTTGAAGTGCAAAGCGTATTCAGCCTCGCCCTTCAGAACCAGCATGTGTTTGAAGTACAAAACCAGATCACAGCCTTCGTCAAAAGAAGACAGCACTGCCAGGGCAGAGTCCAGCTCATGCGCCCGGACGCGGGCTTCAACATCGCCTGCAGCGGCCGCGATGCTCAGGTTGCACAGGGTGATGATTTCTTTTGGCAGCACACAGCCGATGCCGGTGATGGCACCCGAAGCACCACAATCGACAAAGCCATGAACCACACCGGTATCAACCCCGATCATCAGCGTCACATCTCTGTCGCCGGAGGTGATGTTCTCTGCCGCATAGCGCATGGCATCCTTGCCGCCGAATTCTTTGAAGCCGACGAGGTTGGGATGTTCGGCGCGCAGCTGGAAGAACAGATCGGCGCGGGTGGCAAAGCCGTAATACGGGCTGTTGTAGATCACCGCCGGAAGCTCGGGGGCCGCGGCCAGAATGGCCTTGAAGTGGTTGCGTTGGGCGGCAATCGACGGGCCGCGCGACAAGACCCGCGGAATCACCATCAAGCCATGCGCCCCGACCTTGGCAGCATGCGCGGCATGCGCCACGGCAACGGCGCTATTCACGGCACCCGTCCCGACGATCACCTTGATGCCCGCTTTGACCAGACGCTCAACGCCTTCCATGCGCTGCGCATCTGTCAACAGTGGCCAGTCGCCCATAGAGCCGCAATAGACCACGGCGGACATGCCAGCCGCCACCATTTCCTTGCCCTTGCGCACCAGCGCATCGAAGTCGGGGCTGCGGTCTGGCTTGCAGGGGGTCATCAGCGCAGGAATGACTCCAGAAAAGATATCGGCTTTCATCACGGTCTCCTCATGGCACCAGTGGTGCTGGCTGGAAAAACCCCAGCGAGTGGAGTTTCGAATCTAGGCTTCCATCCAGTATATCTTTTGGATATTTTCTGTCGACATAAATCTGAGCGCGCAGCCGTGCCTCGTCAGAGGCTGATTTCCTGCCGCTGGTCCCGCGCGAAAAGCCGTTGAATTTGCCGCACGATCTGATCCGCATGGGCTTTTGCAAGTCGGTCGGCAGTGTCAAGGTCACGGGCAATGATCGCCTCGATGATCTTTTCATGTTCGTCGACATATTGCTGAGGCAGACGGTCATCGTAGGACTGATAGTATAGCCGCAAGATGCGCCGCCCCTCGTCCAGAAGCCGTTTGAAAAGCCCGGTATAGTAGGGATTGCGCCCGGCCTCGGCGATTGCAGCATGAAAGTCGCGGTTTGCAGCAATCATCAGTAATGCGTCCTGCGCCTCTACCGCTGCGCTGAACCTTGCCTGATGGTCGCGTATGGCGGGCAGATCGTCGGCCCGGTGATTCTGTGCGGCCAGCCGAGTGGTCACGCGATACATCAAGGTCAGGGCGTCAAAAAATGTGTGCAGGTTGAGAAAATCGATGTTCGACACCATGGTCGAGCGGTTGGGCAAGGTGTCGATTAGACCCTCACCCGCCAAGCGCACAAGCGCTTCGCGGATCGGCGTACGCGACATTTCGAAACGCTCGGCCAGTTGCACTTCGTCGATCGGGCTTCCTGGGGGCAGAGTCAGATCCAGGATTTCATTGCGAAGCAGGTCATAGACCACCCTCACGCCCGATCCGCGCCTGCGCTCGGTCACACTGCTCTCAGTCAGATCCGACATGCGAGGGTTCCTTTGATTTGATTTGCGTATTAGCGTGGTCGGCGAGCATTTAACAAGTGTGCCTTGTGTGCATGGCAGGCACACAAGGTCCATTGGCCATCACCTGCAGTGTTGAGAAATCCCGGAGAATTCACCTACTCGGAAAAGAGGCGCAATGTACCGGCTCAGAGTTCGACCGCGGCGACTTTGCCTTCATTGCGGGAACGGTACGACCGACCAGACTGAAGATGAAGCTGTCGCGTAGGATTGAGCGTCAGGCCCTGCGGATCGAAAGTCTGCTTAGGTATAGTGCGGCATTCCACTTTGCTTTGGCAGTAAATGACTGCTTCCCGCCCGCCCCTCGCCAAATCGAATCGTCCGAGCCGTCTGCACGACACGGCTTGCAACGACGGTCGCTGGGTGGGGGCTTAATGCTTTTCTGAGAAGGATGGTGCCGCTGAAGAGACTCGAACTCCCGACCCCATCATTACGAATGACGTGCTCTACCAGCTGAGCTACAGCGGCACTTTTCTGGTACGGACCTACTATGGCCCGGCTTCATCCAAGTCAAGCCCGACAACCGGCTGGTTTCGTGCGTCATTTCGGGCAGTGCCCGAACAGCGAATGACGGCTTTGCCAGCGGAGTTTCCGTGCAGTTCCCGGACCGGGCTTTCGCCCTTGGCGCGCCTGATAACACCATAAGGGCGGGGAGTGTAGCCCTAAAGTGCCCGTTTGCGCACGGTCGTATCGTCGAAGAACTCGGCGTCATAGACGGCGTGGGGGTCGGCGTCGGCCGGCTCGTCCTCCGTAGCCTCCGGTGCATCTTCCATCGGCTCCTCGACGGAAGGCCGAGCGGCGGGTTGCACGATCAGCGGCAGAAGATCGGTGGCCGAAGGGACAGCGGCGGACGCGGGCGGCTCGCGCCAGCTCAGCGTATCGAAGCCGCCGCATTTTTCGCAGACGGGCGACCAGACCGCATTCACCGTCTGGCATTTGTCGCAGACCCATTGCGGGCCACGGCTGGCCGAAAGGGCGCGCGTCAGCCAGCCGCGCACGACCGCGTCATCTGCCCCTTCGCCGCGTTCGATCGCAGCCATGATGGTCAGCGCCCGCGTTGTCGGATGTTTTTCTGCCAGATCGGACATGGCGCGTCGGGCTGCGGGGAAATCTTCCGCCGCCACGTTAAGTTCGGCCTTCAGAAGCTGGGTTTCTTCGTGCGCGGGATTGGCGGTAAAAAGCTGTTCGAAGCGTTTCAGTCGCTGCACCCGCGTCTCATCCGGTTCCAGTGCCGCGAATGCGGCGGCCAGATCGGGGTGAGGCTGCACTTCCCACGCTTTCTTCAGGACGCGGACGGCGTATTTTTCCTTGCCGTTGGCCTTGTAGCCATGCGCGGCCAGGACCGCCGCCGGGATAAGGTCGGGGGATTGCTTGTTGGCCAGGATGGCCGCTTCGCGCGCCTCCACCGGCAGGTCGCTGTCGAAGACCGCGCGGGCCTCTTGCAAGGCGAGGATGGCATCGCGGCGGCGGTGAACATCGCGGGGCAGATGGCCATGTTTGGTTTTCGCGCCAAGAACCTTGCGCGCGCCGGCCCAATCGCCTGACGAGGCCTGAAGGTCGAACAGCACGTCCTGCACATCCTGATTGGACGGCTGCATGAGAAAGGCGCGTTCAGCGAGCTTGAGGGCGGTCTCGCGGTCGCCCTCGGCCAGTTTCTGCTTCAAAAGGCCACGGATGCCCACAAAGCGGGTGCGGTCGTCGGCCACGAGCCGTTTGTAGATTTCGGTGGCCTTGCGGCTGTCGCCTGCGGCTTCTGCGGCCTGGGCCGAGACGAGGTTGGTCAGTTCGGGCTTGCGCAGAAGCCGTTCGGCGCGCGTTGCATGACCGAGCGCGGTTTTGCCATCGCCAGAAGCAAGCGCCATCATGCCGTCCGTCAGCGCTTGATAGCCCTTGCGTTCGCGGTTGCGGTCGAAATAGCGGCTGATGGCGGTTTCGTCGCCGTTGATGAAGCGCACGATCGCAAGCGCAAAGCTGAGGATTTTCAGCAAAAGCCACAGGGCAAGGACGGCCAGGATCAGCGCGACGACGGACTGGACCGGGCCAAGGCTGAACTCCCGCTGCGCGATTGCAAGGCGGATACCGCCGCCGGTGTCGGCGAAGTAACCGGCAAGGACCGCCGCGCCCGCGATGAGGATGAAGAAGAAGGCGACCTTGATGAAGGACCAGATCATTGGCCGACCTCCGCATTCAATGTGGCAAGCGCCGTCAGGGCTGCCTGTCTGCGGCTGGCAAGGCCCGCCCATTCTGCCATGCGGGCCTGACCTTCGGGCGGAAGGGCGGACAGCTCGGCCAGCGCTGCAGGCAGATCGCCTGCAACAACCGCAGCTTCGGCACGGCTGAGGATCGCGTCGGGGTCCGTCCCCGCAACCGGGGCGAGCGAGCGGGCGCCGGTCTGGCTGCGCACAAAGGCGGTGAAGCGCGACCAGAGGTTGCCATCTGCGGTGGCACGTAGCGACAAGGCCAGAGCATCACGCGCGGCGGGTGGAAAGGCCTCGCGCAGTGCCCGCAGGGTGGGCGCGCCCTGAGCGACATCGGTCAGCCCTGTGGGCGCAGCAACGCCCGACTGTTCCAGAAGATCCAGCCCGGGTTGCAGCGATGCGCCGCTTTCCAGCGCAGCGGCAAGCTGCCCCGACGCGGCCATCAGCGCCGCCCGGCGCGTCGCGACTTCTGCCTCGGCCTTCAGTTTGGCGGCTTCCTCCCCGGCCTCTTTGGCGGCTTTGGTCACGGCTTCGGTCGCGGCGGCGACATCAAGGGCAGTGCCGCCCCCCGCACCCACCGGGGCATTTTCGATCCGTGCGATGCGGGAGGTGAGGCCTTTCAGGCCCGCCTCCAGCGCTTGCTGGCGGGTGGCGATGTCCTTCAGGGTTTCAAGGGCCTGCGCGCTGGTTTCGGATGGGGCCGAAGCGGCCGGAAAAGCGGCGAGCGTTTCCTTCAGCGCCGCGATCTGGGTGTCTTGCGCGGCGATCCGTTCGGCCAGGGCCGCGCTGCCGTTATCGGTGGAAAGGCCAGGCGAAAGGCGCAGCGCATAAAAGCTGGCGCCGGCCCCCAGGGCGGCGGCG
>Ga0138256_10001941_pt1 | contig 22262 bp, 19 predicted proteins | sample KNB2016incub_MG_FD_105486 | JGI IMG/M metagenome (GOLD analysis project Ga0138256, IMG submission 105486) | Active sludge microbial communities from wastewater in Klosterneuburg, Austria - KNB2014incub_MG | ecosystem: Engineered > WWTP > Activated sludge > Unclassified | place: Austria... | reverse complement strand
CGCGCGAACCCATGCCGGCCAGTTCTACTTCTTCGGTCGCCTCCTGATATGGAGTTCCCAGCGGCATCACGCGTATAGAATATCGGCCAAGAGCCAGGCCCGTAAAATAGAATCTGCCCGAACCGTCGGTCTTTGTGCGGCCGACCGTGCTGAAATCGCTGCGAAGCTCAACGATCACCTGCGAGATCGGACGACGGTCCATATCAAAGACAAAACCCGATATCGAACTCCTGAAATTTTGAGCGGACGCGGGCAAACCGGAAAAGATGATCAAAATGGAAAGTCCAAAAACGGAAGGCAGCAAACGTGAACGGATCATTGTAACTTCCTCCAAGCAAGACTAAAAATTCCTTGTTACCTTGTGAGCAGATGGCCTAATTTTTCTTTTTTTGTTTTGAGATAATGGGCCGCTGGTTCCTCGCCGACTATCTCGATCGGGATTCGTTCCACTATTCTAAGCCCGGCCTTTTCAAGTGCTGAGAGCTTATCCGGATTATTTGACATCACCCGCACCTGGCAAAGCCCGAGGTCAAACAATATTTCGGCGCATTGCTGATAGGTTCTCGCATCCACGGCAAAACCGAGCTTTTCGTTTGCCTCGACCGTATCGGCCCCGTCGTCCTGCAGGGCATAGGCCCTGATCTTGTTGAGAATTCCAATGCCCCGGCCTTCCTGTTGTTGGTAAACAATGGCGCCGCGGCCCTCCGCCTCGATCATTTCCATCGCTTTGCGAAGCTGCGGGCCGCAGTCACATTTGATCGAGCCAAAAACATCACCCGTCAGGCATTGAGAGTGGATACGCACCAATGTCGGCACCTCGGGGTCCATTTCACCCTTGTAAAGAACCACAAATTCTTCGTCACTGGTGAGTGACCTGTAACCCGCGATCTGAAAGTCACCGGCTTCAGTCGGCAATTTGGCCGCGGCCACCCTTTCCACAGTTATCGACCTGTCTGACCAGGGACAGTCGTTGTTCGTTTCAGCCAAGCGCGCAAACTCCATTTAAAATTAACCCTTTGATAACAATTATACCGCGAGTTGCCATTAAAGTGTATTGATTTATTCGTCGGCAAGAGCTAAAAGGATGCGCAAAAAAATTGACCGTCCGGGGTACCGCAACCCGCCAAACGGTCAATTCCAGAGGCTATCGCCTTAAAGTTGAATTAATTCTTCGGATCTTCCGAATCCGTTCTTTCCGTGTCGTCTTCTTTTTCCGCCTCCTTATCCTCGTGGGCAAAGACAGCGTTTTCCGATGCTCCGAATATTCTTGCCAGCAATCCGCTTAGAACCCCGGAGACCTTTGAAGGTTCAGCAGTTTCGGTTATCGGTGCGGCGGCCGGTGTCTCGGCAAACGTCATGTCGAGCCTTATAAGCTCAGCGGTAACATGACGGCAGAACGAGCAATCAACCAAATGGCTGACAACGGGCTTGGCCTCACGTTCCGAAAGTATGCCTTCGGTAAAGGCCGCAAGCGAATCCTGATCAAGATGCGGGCCATTGGCAGCCCGGTTAAATTCATGGCCTTTGCCGGCATTTAACAACTGTCCGACCAGATTTTGTATCGCCGCCTGTTGCGGGTCCATGTGTTCGTTGTTTTCCATTTGAGTCCCAGCCTCCGAATAGCAGACGTGGTGGTCATACCAAATTTGCGTTATTTTTTGCCGGAACCGGAAAATAATATGACCGGTTACAAGGCGTCAGGAGGTTGACAGGTTTCTGAACAAATTATTGCCGGCAAGATCTTGGGTCGCCAGCCCAAGGCATATCTCGATCTCGTCAAGGCCGAGTCCCCCATTCTCCGTCAAGTCGGCCTTAAAAAGTTGGAGTACGCGGGCATAACTCTTTTCAAGCCAACGCATTATGGTCGATTCGTGGATACGGCCGGCCGGGTTTTCATTACGCGTCTGCGACTTTCGCTGGAACCAGCCGCGCAATGGCGAAGATTCGTTCTCGACCAAACGGGCTATCTCTCTAAGTTTAAGGTTCTCAACGTGATAGAACATCAACAGCAGCTTTTCGTGATCTTCCAGCGAGGCAAACGCCGACGCAAGAGCATTGACGGTCGCCTTTCGATATCTTTCGCGTGCGAGATGTTCGATCATCTCGTCCTCGCCGCCCGGTGCCGCTTCGGCAAAACTTGCGTGGGCCATTCCCTCGCCCACATTTTCGGTCATTTCGTCCAGCGAAACCTCATCATGGCTCGCCCGGTGAAGATCGACCAGCGAATGCCAGATGACCGTCCGGAGCCATCCGCGAAGGCTTCCGCGGCCCGAATAGGTCGAAAACTTTGAAACCCGCTCGCCATCGACGATCTTGGTCCCGTAAAGCTCTACATAGACCTGGTCGATGACTTCCTGGGCGTCAACCTCTGTTTTTGCCAGATGCCGGGCCACGCGTTCGAGATATGACCGGTGTGCCTGGTCGAACTCCCACCATGCCCGCTCATTTCCGTTCGCGCAAGCAAGTGCAAGGAACAGGTCTTCGGCCTGTACCTGCGACAAAAGGCTGTCAACATTTCCCGCGTCGGGCTGACCGTCGGTGCTTGAATATTTTGCGATGGTCTTGGCTAGTGAGCCTTTGAACGCATCGGGTGTGACACCAAAATTCGGCGCGTTCTCATGACACCGAGAGTAGATCAGGTCGATCATCTCATGGTTTTCAGGTGATAGATCCGCGTTTGTCTTCGCTTCAGTCGGCATGCTCAGTCAGACAGTATAAACCATAAGCCCTTTAATATTCTAGTTATAGACGCGTTTGGACCCGGCAGCGGATACTTGGTTTCGCGGGTTTCGCTTCTTGATCCGTGCGTTTCGTGGTGGCGAGGTTGGGCGCCTGGACCACGAAACAGACTCGGGGTGAAAATATTTTAAACACAAAGAGCACAAAGTTTAAGACACAAAGGGCACAAAGTGAGACGGAACTCAGGGCCCGAATGTTGGGCCGGGCTCCAATTGCGGAAGCTTAGCACCGGGCAATTGCCGTTCGCGGTCTGAGTATTGCAGTTGGAATAATTTCCAATAAAGCCCGCGGTGGGCGAGAAGTTCGTTGTGGCTGCCGCTTTCGCGCAGGTCGCCGTGGTGAAAGACCATGATGCGGTCGCATTTCTGGATGGTGGAAAGCCGGTGAGCGACGACCATTGACGTCCGGCCTTCCATCACGCGTTCGACGGCCTGTTGGATAAGCTGCTCGGTCTCGGTGTCTATCGAGCTTGTCGCTTCGTCAAGGATCAGGATCGTTGGGTCAAATGCGAGGGCGCGTGCAAATGAGATCAGCTGCTTTTGCCCTACCGACAGGCCGCCGCCGCGTTCGTGGACCTCGAATTTATACTGGCCGTCAAGGTGTTCTATAAAGTCAGCTGCCTTTACCTCGTTTGCGGCCCAGCGGACGCGGGCATCATCGATCTCATCATTGCCGAGACGGATATTTTTCTCAACAGATCCGCTGAACAGAAAAACATCCTGAAGCACGACAGCAAAATTTGACCTGAGGTCTTCGAGGTCCCAATCGCGAATATCGACGCCATCCAAAAAGATGCGGCCTTTTTGTACGTCGTAGAACCGCATCAGCAGGTTCGTAACGGTTGTCTTGCCTGAACCTGTGTGCCCGACAAGGGCAACGCTTTCGCCGGCCTTGATGGTGAACGAAACGTTCTTCATCACCCAATCATCGCCTTTGTAAGCGAACCAGACGTTGCGAAACTCAATATCGCCGCGGGCCTTTCCGCGTTTCTTTGGCGATGCGGGGCTTTTAATATCAATGTCCAGGTCGAGGAGTAGAAATATCCGATGCGAAGCTACGATCGCGGCCTGGAGGACGTTGAACTTGTCCGACAGATCGCGGATCGGTTGAAATAGCTGCAGCGAATACTGAATGAACGAGGCGAGAATGCCGACCGTCAGGGCTTGGGCAGAGGTTGAAAAGCCTGTCAGATATTCGGCGCCGAAAAAGAAGATAACGAACGCGATACCGACCGCGCCGATAAAATCGACCAGCGGATAAAATACGGCGTAGTAATAAATGGTCTCGATATTTGCCCGGCGGTAATCGTCGTTGATTTCACTAAAGCCGCGTTTCGCCTTTTCCTCGGCGTTCATCAACTGTACGGTCTGCGCGCCCGAGATGAACTCTTGCAGATAGGCGTTCAATTTCGCATTTCGCGTGCGGACGCGGTCAAAGCCTTCGCGGGCGTGTTTGCGAAACCAATTTGTCGCCGCAAACAAAAGCGGAACGGTGATTAGCGAAACAATTGCCAGCTTCCAGTCAAGCCAGAACATCATGCCGATAATGGCAAAGATGACGACAAGATCGCCAAGCACATCGATCACGCCGGAAGTGAAAAGTTCGTTCAGCGCATCGACATCAGAGGTAAGCCGCGTGATGATCCGCCCGACCGGATACTTGTCGTAATACGCGACCTCTTGCCGCTGGAGCTTTGTAAATATCTCGGTCCGCAGGTCGAACATCACCCGCTGGCCGACCATATTCAGCAAAATTTCCTGGATATATGAAAAGAGAAATCGGAACAGGAACAACCCGAAGAATGCGAACGCAAAGACCCAGATGCCGTCTATTTGCTTTGGAACGATAAAATCGTCAACCGCGACCTTGGTAAAATACGGCTGCAAACTGACCAGCACATTCGTGATCAGCGTAAGCGTAAGAGCGACCGCAACCAGCTTCCAATAGGGCCGCAGATAACGAAGCAGACGCTTCACAACCCGCAGGTCGTAGGTCTTACCGATCTTCTCTTCCTCGTGATATTTTTCGACTTCGCTGGACATGATGGGCAACTCGACACGTCAGATGAGTGGCTCGTGGTTGACGTGTTCTAAGTATTCTTGCTTGACTCGATCAAGCGCACTGCCGAGGCCGCGAGTCCGCTTTCGGGAAACGCCTCAAGGGCTTTCCGATAGAACTCCTCAGCCTTTCCGCCTTTGCCAAGTTGGCTGTAGCTAAACGCAATATTGCATAGTGCCATTTCCCTATAACTAGTCGCTGAGGCTGACATAAGAACCACAGATCTGAAGCGGTCGATCCAACGATACTCCGCAAAAAATCTGTAGCTCCTTTCGAATGCCTGAATAGCTGCCTCGTATTGTTGGTTGCGAATGAGGGTCATCCCAACTTGGTGATCCCGCGCAATGATCATTTTTGAACCTAAAGAAAACATCAAATATGCGAGGACACCAAAAAGCGCACCGTTCGAGTTATCCAACACGTAGAAGCCGGCCAAAATTGCAAGGCCTAGAAACGCGAACTGCGGGATTGCTGCCGGCCACGAAATTTGCCTGACGATCGGTGCCTTCATAAGAATTGCCCATCAATGGGCGGACGTGACATATGATTCTTGTCAATTGCCATTAGCTATAGCTAGTGGAGCGATTTGTTCAGAAACATAGGCATTAGCCAAACATCAGATAGAATAGTTTCTTTTAGAAGAATTTGCGCTAAAGCCGATCGAAGCCTATTTTTTCATGTTCGGCTAAAGCCTTGAGCCTTCTGCACCTGACCACTAGCTAAAGCTAGTGGCAACTGAAAAATCCGGAATGTCAACTTAGATTCTAAAGACGCATTGGTAGATTCGCAATATGACGTAATTCCAAATCGTGAAGTGCAGCCCTTCGTCGCGGAGCTTATGCTAAAATGTTCAAAACCTTGTCGAACTGAGGATCTACAAATATGCAGTGTCCGATAGACCAAACAACATTGGCCATGACCGAGCGTCAGGGTGTTGAGATAGATTATTGTCCGAAATGCCGCGGCGTTTGGCTGGACCGCGGCGAGTTGGATAAGCTGATCGCGGCCGGGACCGGGGAAGCCGAGTCGAGAGGCAGGTCCGAACCGCCGCGGACCGATTACCGCGAACAGCGGCCCTCTCATTCGGATGAGCACCGATACAAAGACGATCGTCATTACAAAGACGACTACTATTACAAAAAGAAAAAGAAAGACTCGTTTCTGAAAGACCTTTTCGATTTTTGATTAACTTATGACGACACCAAGGGACGTAACGAAAAAATACCCGGTAAAACAGTTCATCCAAAAGATACGCCGGCTTGCCGACGGGCTTGAGGCGGGTGAGCAGTTTACTATTCAAATTGCAGGCGAACGGATCAAGGTCCCGAAGCACGCCGTCGTCAGCGTCGAGCACGAGAGCGACGAAAACGGGACGGAGATCGAGTTTCAGATCACCTGGAAGAACGAGTCCTGACCCGAGCCGCCAACGATCACTTTGCCGCGGCGATATGCGGCTTCAATCCCTTAAAAATGTCATCCGCGGCCGCGGCAACCTGATCGACGTTTACGGTCAGCTCATCCTTGTCCAGTACGCGAATACTTAGATCGATCCGCACAAACACATCACCATCCTTGTCGATCCCGACCTTGACCCTGTCGAAATCCGCATTGAACTTAAGCAATTTTTGCAGCATTTCGGGCGATGGTTTCAGGTCTTTCTTTTCGGCGACGACCGAAAAAAGCGTGATCAGGTCTCCGGTGACCGAAGCCACGACGATGATGTCCTTGCGGGCCTTCCCCTGGTAGGGAACGGTCCAAACGCTCTCGGACGCCTTTGTGAACGAAAGGCCGGTTTCATTGATCACCCTGGCGACCCGCAATGAAGAACTTTCCTGCCCAAAGGCGGTCATGCCAAGAATGAGTACGCAGGCAATAACGAGAAGGCGCGAAGTGGAGGTTCTGATGTTTGATCTCATATTTTATTAAATGTACCGTTTAGACGGATTCAGTAGTCGATCTCAATTTCTCAACCGTTATGTTTTTCAGATCAACGCCAAAGGCATTTGACGCTGACGACGCCATTTGCTCGGCGTTGCCGGAAGTATAAACCGCATCCGGTTTTTTTTCATCCAGTGCCCAGGATTTTGTTCGCTTCGCCAATTCTGCTGCCGGGTCGATGAATATTGTTTCAGGCGAGACAAATTCTTTCATCACATTTTCAATTGCCGGGTAATGGGTGCACGCTAAAAGAATGTGCGAGCAATTTCGGATTGGTGTGAGAATTCGTTTGCACTGGCCGCGAAGTTTGTCGGACGAAGTGTCGCCGCTTTCGATAAGAGCGGAAAGCGGCTGGGCAATGCGCTGTTCGACTTTTATGCCGCGTCCCGCAAATGCCTTTCTGTAAACGCCTGAAAGCACCGTTCGCCGTCCGCCGATCATGCCGAGGCGCTTTGGTTTGAGGTTCGAGGTCATTGCGGCCGCCGCGTCGATCACGCCTTCGATCTTCAGGCCCTGGGGGTCGAGATAAGGAATTGCCGTACTCGCAGCATTGCAGCCGATGACAAGATGCGAAACGCCCTTATCTTTCAAAAAGCCGATGACAGTGTTCAAGCGCGCGATGAGTTCCGCCCGCGACATTTTGCCGTACGGCGTAACGCCGGTGTCTGAAAAATAGACGACAGAAACCTCCGGCCGCTGCTGTTTGATCAGCTTATAAACACTGATCCCTCCAATGCCCCAATCGATTATTCCAAGTCTGCCGTTCATAAAATGTCAGAGCCGGGAGCGATAGCGACTGGGTTCCTGGTATAGAAACAGAAAAGAATCCAGTCGCTACCGCTCCCGGTTCTGATCTAAGGATAGGTCAATCGTGCCTCGACGCCTCGTTCCACGGGGCCGGAATCGAATGCGACTATCCGTGAATTCCATGCCATGTTCAGTATCTCCATCTTCTGCCCGGGAAAGCGGCTTTCAAGATACCATTTCATCTCGTGTTCAGAGCGGATGGGATTATACTCGAGCATCCGCTTCCAATCGGGATGCGAGACGAGTTTTTTCAATGCTTCATCAAAGCGTGCGTTGGCTTTTTGATTCTTCATCGTCCGCAGTTTGTCTTTCAACAAACGCGGATACTCGCGTGTTGCGACCGGTACCGTCACCATATCGATGATAAGAAATTTTCCGCCCGGCCGTGTTATGCGCTTTATCTCGTGCAGCAGCGGGTCCCAGTCGAGATAGCGGAACGACATCATTGAGATAACGGCGTCGAACGAATCATCGGGAAAGGGAAGCACGGGGCCTTTGATGATCTCGAATTTGAGATTTGAGATCTCAGAGTTTCTGGATCGTGCGCGATCAAGTATCGATGCCGATTCATCAACACCGACACCGCTGCCGATACGGCCTGAAAGCGCGTTCAACAGAGCGCCGTTGCCGCATCCGATGTCGAGAAGGTCGATCTTGCCATTCGGCAAATGCTCATTCAGCCAATTCCACTCGTCCTGGCGAACGCGGATGTCCGCGAATGCCGCATCGTAAAGTTCCGCAACTTCGTTATATGTGTCAGCGCCGTTAACCGCCGTCGGCTTGAAAGATCTCATTTCCTCGGCCGGCATAAAACCGAGTCGTTTTTGCAGCGATGCAGCGTAGCCGTGCGATTTTCTGCCCTTGCACCCGATGGTGTAAAGCGGTCTTTCCGTACTTTCGCCCGCCGAGGCGTACTTCTTTTTGCTTTTTGAAAATGTCGTGTACCAGAAAAATCCGTTTGCCTTCACGTTAAAAGTACGTGCAAAGAACGGGGCGAACCAGCGGGCCGAACGGCAGCAGTGAAATGATGCCGAGGCGTTCTCGGCAAACGGGATGTCGAGATGTTCCCATTCAAAAGGCGAGAACTGCTCAGGAAACGCAACGGTCCCAAACATCGGGCCGTACATTCCGGAATGCCCGACAAAATGGAGCTCGCTGATCTTGCGGCCCGCTTCACCGATCTCGGCGATCGCCTTCAGCACGTCACGCTTGCTCTCGACCGCGCGGCAGATAACATCACGGCCGCCGCCGTTCCGCCGCTCGTCTGCAAGTGTTTCAGCGACCGCTGGAAATTGACCTCCACCCTTTCGGTAGAGAGTTGTATAAAGGATCAGTACAAGTCCCTGATTGGGCATAGGCAACAGCTGGTCAAAGATCCTTTTCTTTCTTGGCCTCTTTCAGAATACGGATAAGTTTATGAGAATATGCAGATCCGTCTGCGGCCGGATTTGCGATCTTTGTGCGCTCAACTTCGATCACGTAAAATCGACCTTTCTTGAAGTTGAATCCGTCGATCGGGCCGAAAAAGTTCTGCCACGCCCCATCTTTATCAACCTTGATCTGCATGCATTTTGTCTTTACGACCCCTACACAGTCTTTTAGGTCTTTATTAACGTACCAAACGTACCGGTCCGGTTTAATGATCCTCTGAAAGCGCATATAGTTGCCCGTGCGGTTGTCGTTGAGCGTCAATATGCCTGTCTCGAATGAAAAAGAATTCACCGCCTGGAGGGCTTCGCGAAATGTCTGTTCAAAACGATTGTCGATACGGGGACACGCCATCAAGGTCCCGGCGAACGGCCCTACCAAAAGCCGTCCGGAATCTTCAAATCGGAATCCGCCCATAAATCGGTTGCACCCCGAATTTCCCGTGATCCGTTGTTCCCGCGTGTCGATCGTGATCGTTACGTCCTTATCATCGACGGGATAATTATTGTTACGTCCGAAACTGTATGCGACCAACCGCCAATCGTCACCGGCCGATGCTTCCTGTGCCGCCGAAAGTGAGCAAAAGGCCAATGACAATAAAGTCAGAACCAATGCGATCCTTTTCATCTTTTCCCCCTAAGCTGATCTTTGAGACACGGAGGCCGGTGAGTTCCGGCCGGATCCAGCATGCTGATGCTGTTTCGGATATTGATATTAATTGGAAAGGCCGGTATTTTCAATTCGTCCGTTCCCTTTGAACGGTTTCGAATGAAACAGATCTCATGTCTCATTTTTACGGCAATTTATGAAGGCTGACTCGAACACTGAGAACCGTGTCTTGCCAACCCGCTCAGAGGCAGCGGTGTTTCGGCTAAAAACTCTTTTGCTTCAGATCCGCAGGGCGGCGGCCGACCGTTTTGGAAATTCCGCAAAACGCGCTCAGCGGTCGAATATGCTTGCAGGTAAACCTGCCATTGCTCGATCAGCAACACCACTTTGGACCGAGATCGAGCCTGAAGAGCGGTTCCTCGTAGCGGGCAAGATCCATAACCTTAGGATCGCGATCAGACGCTTGAACGGCATCGAGGTCGAGGCCGGCAACACTTTCAGCTTCTGGAATCAGGTCGGCCGCGCCAGCCGGCTGAAAGGATATGTGCATGGCCGCGAGCTTCGGGAAGGCTGCATCATCCCAAATGTCGGCGGCGGCCTGTGTCAGATCTCTAACGCACTATACGATGCCGCACTCGATGCTGGATTTGAGATAATTGAACGCCATGCGCATACGAAGGTGGTCGCCGGTTCGCTGGCCGAACATGACCGCGACGCAACCGTTTTCTGGAATTATGTAGATCTTAGATTTCGGTCCGAACAGGCTTTTCGCATTGAGGCCGAGATGGACAACAAAGACCTTATTGTCCGTTTTCGGGCCGAACAAAACGCGGTGAAAGTAATACACAAGATCCGCAGAATTTCGATTCATAACGACACACCGCGATCATGTGCGACATGCGAAATGGGCGATTGCCACCGTGTTGTTGATTCTGCCGAACATCGGGATTTTGGCAAGACAGCTTTTCTCGTCGATGAGTTTTTATCTGAGTTTGACGAGTACATTCAATCAGAACGCACTGGCCGTGACGTACTGTTAATGCCGATCGACGGTAAGAGCTTTCGAAAGACGAATTATGCCTGGACGGTTAGCGGATTCGGTTCGAGAAAACAAAGCCGGCTAATAACGGCACTGCGTTCATATCGTTCGCGCAAACTGGCGTCACAGGGCCGTGAAAGACAACTGAACCTGCTTGCAATGTATGAAAGCCTGGCTGAAAGTTACGGCCGGCGGCTAACTTACGATGTACTTCACGTCGTCGTGCAGCAAAACCTGCTTCCGTTTCTTTGGCGTAACGGCCATCTGGGCGGGCGGACCTTTGACGTGCTGATGACCGCATTGCCAATGATACATCTTCAGGAAAAGTTGGATGAGGCTCGACGATTGCATCCCGAAAGCGGAACGCTTGGCGATTTTCGCGCGGACAATTCGCTCGTGGAGGCCGAGGCCGAGGCACTGAAAAATGCACGCCGTATCATTACCCCGCACTCAGAGATCGCGTCTCATTATCCAAACCGTGTTCACCGACTCGAATGGAATTTGCCGTCGGGCGGCAAGATTATTCGGACGGCAACCTCATTGCCGCAACTAGTTTTTCCGGCAGCAACCGTTGGCCGAAAAGGATGTTACGAGCTTCGAGAGGCGGTTCGCGGAATCAGGGTTAAGATCATTCTGCTCGGGCCGGTCATCGAGGGCCCGGATTTCTGGGATGGTTTTGACATCGAAATGGGCAGAAAAGGCTGGCTGAACACGGCCGCCGTAGTCGTCTTGCCAGCGTTCGTCGAGCATCGGCCGCGAAGACTGCTTTTGGCGGCTGCGAACGGAATACCTGTCATCGCCTCGCCTGCGTGCGGTGTATCCGGGATCACAGGGATCGAGACCGTTCAGCCATCGGATGTTCCGGCATTAAGACAGTCGATACTGGCCTGTATTGCGTCATGCGAAGAGACGGCGGCCCCATGAAAACGCTATTGTAAATTTTCTCGAACAAAAAAAGTGTCGATGCGTGCAACTAAATGGACAGATCGTTTCTCAAACCTTTTGCCGTACCGAATGATGCCGGGCGGCGGAGAATGTTTTGAAAGTTGTACACACGTTCATATTTATTTTCGTTTTGACCGCGTCCGTTGGATACTCTCAAGCACCGCCTGCCGAGCTCGCGGAGGCCCAACTTTATGAAAGGGCATTTCTCGCCCGCGACGACGGAGACGGAAAACCCGGCGAGGCCGCGACCGAATTTGCCCCGACCGATATCCCGATACATTGCGTGGTGGTACTAAGTAATGCGTCGCAAGTTACGGTAAAGATGGACCTGGTCGCCGTCAGTGTCGCTGGAGTAAAACATGGATCTAAGGTGGTTTCGTCGAGCTATACGACCAAGGATTTGCAAGATCGTGTACTATTTAGAGGCCGCCCGCAGGGAAATTGGGTCGCCGGGGCTTACCGTGCAGATATTTACATTGACGGAAATCTTGTGAGCAAACTTCCATTTACGATACTGCCTTCAAACATTACCGCAAGGCCGGGTTTGAAATTTCAGCCAAAAGAGGCTGAGAGGCCGCGTAGCGCCACCGCTAAGAAAACATAAATTCAGCCTTCGGTAGAAAAAATGAAAATGCCCGCAAAATTTTCGCGGGCATTTTCATTTTGTATTGGATCGAGTTAATTACCAGCGATTCGGGCTTCCGCCAAAATCATCACGGTTGCGTCCGCCGCCGCCGCCATAGCCGCCGCCGCCATAACCGCCGCCGCCGCCGCCATATCCACCACGGCCGCCGCCGCCGCCATAACCGCCACGTCCACCGCCACCGCGATTCTCTTGCGGCTTGGCTTCGTTGACCTTAAGTTCCCGACCGTCCAGCTCCTTGCCGTTGAATTCTTCAATGGCTCGTTCGCCTTCTTCTTTCGACGACATTTCCACGAAACCAAAACCGCGCGAACGGCCCGTTTCACGATCTTCGATGATGTTGGTCGATTCGACCGTACCTACCTGAGCAAATAGCTGTTCCAGATCCTGCGTATTCGTTTTGAAGGAAAGATTTCCTACGTAAAGTTTCATTGACTTATCCGAGTAGTATTTATTTCCCCTCCGGGAATCTCAAGAGAAGCGTAGAATCGGAATTATTTCATTTGGAAACGATCCGTAATCAGGTGCTCAAAACTTCGAGCGGCTTCTGCAACCAATATCCAGCCTGCTCTCAAACTACCCAAAAAGACCGTCTTTAGCGAAGCGCATCATGCCGATGCGAGAGAAGGACCAACGTCGCCTATGATGCACGTTTTGCGGCTCAATTGCAAGCGCATATTTGGGCGAACAGCACGCCTGTCGAGCCGGTGGGCCCATCGTGGAATTGGGTCAGTACGGGCCCGGCGCGCCGTAAAAGAATTAAAGCGGGCCACTTATGTACAATTCCGAATCGGATGCGTCGTTCTTTCAACGGCCCAAGTTCAAATATTTGTTGAATTCTGTGTCGTTTGCAGTTAGAATCACTCGGAAAGTTTCATTAAGATCATGGGTGCCCATTCTAATTCCGAGAGCTTCGGAATGCGTTCTTTACAAGGCGTGAACCCAATTGCGTTTTGCGGCCCGATCGCTTTCGTTAGCAAGAAATTGTAAACGGACCGAACGCGACATTACGATCGATAACTTCACGCCCGATCTTTGGGCGGGCCGAACATTTCAGCGGAGGACAATTTAAAGATGACTCGACTGGTTATTCTGACAGCATTGATCAGTGCTCTATGCGTTGGTGCGATGGCGCAGGCAGGCGGTTCAACGTCTGAGATCCGCGGACGCGTGACCGACCCGAACGGGGCCGTTGTACGCGGGGCCGCCGTTACTGTAACGGACCAGGCCCGCGGATTCAGCCGTGCAGCCACGACGGATGCGGACGGGGCATATTGTTTTCTTTCTCTCACACCCGGCACATACCAACTTCGTATTGAGGCCGCTGGATTCAGCACACAAGTGAAAAACGCGGTTCAGGTAACCGTTGGCCAAACCGCCGATCAGGATTTTTCGATGCGTGTGGGCGATGCCTCTGCAACAGTTGAGATCACCGGCGATCCTCCATTGATCGAAACTGATCGTTCTCAGCAATCGACGACCGTAAATGAACGCTTCATTCGCGATCTGCCGATCGACCGCCGCGATTATTTGACATTCACACTTCTCGCGCCGGGCGTTGTCGATTCTAACGCCCTCGCCGACAACAGCGATTTTCGCGTGGCACAGACCCCGCAGAGCGGAATTTCATTCTATGGCAACAACGGACGCGGCAATAGCATCACCGTTGACGGTTCGGAGGCAAACGATCAGGGCGGCGGTGTCAGGTCAAATCTTAGCCAGGAAGCCGTTCAGGAATTTCAGATCAACCGCAGCAACTATAACGCCGAGCTTGGCGGTGCCAGCGGCGGCGTCATCAACATCATATCTAAGACGGGAACTAACCGTTTCCGCGGCAGCGCGTTTGCTTATTTCCGCCAACAGTCACTCGACGCCGGCGACCCGTTTGCGGTTGTTCTCGAATCGAACAACACGCTCACGCGACTAAAGCCGGATGCACAGCGTCAGCAATTCGGGTTTTCGCTCGGCGGGCCTCTAAGAAAGGACAAGACGTTCTTCTTCGGCGGATATGAAGGGCTTCGCCGCCGCGAATCCTCGGCGGTCCCGCTGTTGACGAACCTTAATATCTTCCAGCCGACTGCTGCTCAGGAAGCCATTCTGGCAAACCAGCCTGCCCCGGTGGCCGCCGCCCTTCGCGCAGCATTGACGGTGAGCCAGCCCGTTCAACAGCTCTTCCGGCAGAATAGCGGTGTTTTTCCGTTCAATACAGATTCACATTCTGCATCGTTCCGTATCGACCATCTGCCGAGTGTGAACAATTCTTTCAATATCAAATACACATACAACATACGCGAAGAGGCCAACCAGGCCACCCGTGCTCTGTTAGCATTCTCACGGTCAAACAAAGTTGATGTTTTGGATCACAATCTAAACGGCACGTGGACCCATTTTTTCAACGCGGAAATGAATAACGAACTTCGCCTTCAGTTCAATTACAATGAGCTGTTCGTTACTTCAAACGATCCGAACGGTCCCGAATTAAACGTGGCGGGGTTTGGATTCTTTAACCGCGACATCTTTTTGCCCAGCTTTAATATCGATCGCCGCTATGAGATCGTTGATAACTTTTCGGTCATCAGCGGCAATCATCGATTCAAGTTTGGCGGAAGCTATCTGATGCGCGATGGCTTCTTCGATTCCAAGACCTTCTTTGGCGGGCGGTTCGGGTTCGGCACTTTGCCAGGAGCGTTCGTCAATCCCGCCCTTGCTTCGACGACCATAAACGCGATCCAGGCACTTAGCCTTGGGCTGCCTCAGTCGTATCAACAGGGATTCGCTGATGGTATTGTGGGCGGCAAACTGCCGTATTACTCAGTTTATGGACAAGACACATGGAAGGCACTCCCGAATTTGACGCTTAATTACGGCCTGCGTTACGAGATCGACACTCGCCGCAAGCCGCTTCGTACAACATACGGAAATTACGGCCCGCGTGTGGGATTTGCATGGGACCCGTTCAATGATCAGAAGACAATTGTGCGCGGTGGTTACGGCATTTTCTATGCTCAGATCCCGTTCGTTATCGATTATGTAGTTCAGTCCCTAAACGAGATCGACGGCTTCCGGCAGATACCTCAGGTACTTACGACCTTGAATGCCGCTAACCCGTTGGCGGTCAACGGGCCGATCAATATCTTTCGCACACTGCTCGCCCAAGGGGCCATCGGCATTCCGAACACAACGCGAACAATTGCACCGTCCGATCTAACCCAGTTTGGCATCAATATTTCGCAGACGGGGCCGCGAAATCCGCTTGCCGTTATATTCCGTGCCGACCCGACCTATCGAAATCCGCGGGCACAGCAGGCGAGCTTTGGCATCGAGCATCAGTTTGGCGAGGGCTTCAGCATGTCGGCGAGCTATGTTTGGGCATTGACCCAATACATAACACGGGCACGCGACATCAATCTGCGCAACCGCCCGATCGGCCCGCGCGGGATTCGCGAGTGGGGCGCGTTCGCACCGGATTGCGCCGGAGCAGGCATTTTCAATTGTTTCGTGACCCCGACATTGTTCCAGGAGATAATTTACGAATCAGCGGCGTCTGCCAATTACGAAGGATTGATCGTTGAATGGCAAAAGCAGTTTGGCCAGAACTTTGCTGTCGCCGGCAGTTATACGCTGAGCGAGGCAAACGATCAGGTCACTGATTACAACAGTGATTTCCGCGCCTTTGACCAGACATTTGACGATCCTGAGTATTCGCTCTCCGCTTTTCATCAGCGGCACAAGTTCGTTACATATGCGGTGTTCAACACGCCGTGGAAAAATGCATTTGCACGTGATTGGACGTTCACGACGATCGTGCGGGCAAACAGCGGGCGACCGTTCAACCTGCTTGCCGGTTCTGATGTCAACGGCGACCGCAGCACAAACGGCGACCGTCCGCTGCTTCGACTCAACGGCCTCGATCAGGGAGCGATCCCGCGCAATATTGGAAAAGGGCCGAGTTTTGCGACGGTCGATCTTCGAATAATGCGTCGTCTCTCGTTCTCTGAGAATTTGAGCCTCGACCTTACTGCGGAGGCGTTCAATCTGTTTAACCGTCTGAATTATGCATCGATAAACAATACGGTCGGGGCGTTCTTTCCGACCACGGTCGATGTACGGGGCAATCACAACGTGGGCCCAAGCGGTCCGCTTGGCTTTACATCTGCATTTGACGCAAGGCGTATCCAGCTCGGCGCAAAGTTCAGATTCTAAGCGGCGGCTTCTTTCGCAACGTTAAACCGGGCCGTCTGAAAAGGCGGCCTTTTTTTGTGGACGCCCATTCCCGAAAACAGGGCATGATCCGGAGCTTCGACAATTTGCCAACGGCATATGCCCGGTTTTCCTCAGCACTTGGTTGTCTGGTCGGATAGAAACTTTCCATTGCCGACAGTTTCGGATTCTGCGTCAAAATCAGCATTGGCTGCCGCGGCTGTTTCGTGCAGTTTTGACACAACTAACGCGATCGGCGATCTAAGCGGGATCAAATTTTTTCAGGGACGGTTCGGTTTGCGCAATTGCCGCTTTTATCTCGTCGATCTTTTCAAGGGCGGCCTGTTCGCCAAGTTCTATAAGTTCGTCGCGTTTCACGATCTCGTCGGGCCTGATGTGAGCTATCTGCGGTTCGATAACAACGTCCGCACGGTAATGCTGGTTCTTTGACGCGGAGCGGATCATCAGCATCGCTGACTGAAAAAAGGTGCCGACTAGCGTACTCGGCCTTCCCCAAAATGACGATCCGCACGTAAGTACATCGACCGCGATTACGACATCGGCACCTAGCTTTCTCGCTGCCTTGGTCGGCATCGGCGTCGCGGCCCCGCCGTCTATCAAACTGCGACCTGAGTCATCGACGAGCGGAACGAACACGCCCGGTATCGCACAACTGGCTCGGATCGCAAACGCAAGATCCCCTGAGTCGCGCATTACGACCTCATCGCCCGTTGCCAGATCACAAGCAACGGCCGCGAACGGCAGTTTCAGGTCTTCAAAACGCAGTGCCGGAAAATTTTTTTCTATGAATGAACCCATTGGGGCATTTGAAAGAAGGCCCCGCGGCGAATAAGAAAAGCGTGCAACGCCGAACCAGCCGATCTTTTTGCCCAGCTCAATTATCTCATCCGCGCCCATTCCTGCGGCCAGAGCTCCGCCGACGAACGAACCGGCTGAAACTCCCGAAACAACATCGATCGGAATATCATTGGCTGCCAACACCCTAAGGACGCCCAAGTGAGCAAACCCGCGGGCTCCGCCGCCCGAAAGTGCAATACCGACCCTTTTTTTATTCATATTGGCATCCCGACGATACGCGGCCGTAATACTTTGAGACGTGATCGATCCAAAAAAACCTCAAAATATCTTGCTCAAATAAGTTTATCTCAGTTTTTGCCCATTATTATTCAGCCTAACTAAAGGTGGACTGATCTATACAGAAAACATTCGCATTTCAACTCGAGCGTTCGGCGTACTGTTGATTTTACCTGCTCTTTGTGGAAAACTTAACCGGCGCAGAATGACCCTCCATGAGTCTCAAAAAATCCAAAGGCCGACACTGACCGCCGACATCGCGGCCGGCGGCAGCGTTTGTCCGGTCTGCTTTCGTGAAACGCCGGAAGAGTTTGTTCCAATGTTGGTCCTCGAGGCCGATCTGCAAAAGCTCATCCATGCCAATGCCCCGGACACACACGATTTCCAGGCCGTATGCGCCAGGTGCGTTCGATTATTTGAACGAGCAAAAGAACACATCATAAAGGACGCTGCGATGCAGAAAGACGGTTCTCACGTTCTTTCAACACCGCTGCGGCTTGACGCCGATGATCGATATACCGGGAAAGGAGTGGCGATCGCATTCCTTGATTCCGGCTTTTATCCGCACCAGGACCTGACGACGCCATCAAACCGCATCATCGCATATAGAAACCTGCTTGAATCAGACGGCGAACTTGGGTCGCTTTTCCAACCGGACGTGGCAAGCTGGCATGGAATGATGACATCGGTCGTCGCTGCGGGAAACGGTTCGCTCTCAAACGGTTTTTATCGGGGGATTGCACCTGACGCGAACGTGGTCCTGGTCAAACTTGCACGCACCGGACGGATAACCGACGATGACATTCTGGCTGGGATCGAATGGGTGCTTGAAAAGCGGGAAAAATACGGCATACGCATCATCAATATTTCCGCCGGCGGTGATTATGAAAAGAGCTATCTGAACGATCCGCTTTCGCAGGCCGTGGAGCGATGTTCGGCACTCGGCATCACAGTTGTTTGTGCCGTGGGAAATGCAGGACATTTGCCGAATCATCCGGTCTTTCCGCCGGCGAGCGCTCCGTCATGTATTGCAGTCGGCGGCCTTGACGATAATAACTCGATGAACCGGGCAAAGCGGGGCATGTATCGTTCGTCATGCGGCCCAACATTCGACGGCCTCCAAAAACCCGAAGTGATCGCTCCATCGATCTGGGTGCCGGCGCCGATACTTCCGAACACGCCGACCGCCCAGCAGGCATCTTTCCTAAAACTTCTTGACGCTGCACCCGACGATGAACTTCACACCTTGATCGAAGATAATCCCGGCATTGACGACGAACTTGATGCCGCGCTCGACCGTCCGGTCCATAGCCTTCGCCAGATCATTGTTCTTAAGATCCGCCGCGAAAATGTGATAACGAAGTATTACAAATACGTTGACGGCACTTCGTTCTCGGCCCCCATTGTTTCATCTGTTGTCGCTCAAATGCTCGAGGCAAACCCGGCCCTCTCACCGCCCGAGATAAAAAGGATACTTATCTCAACCGCAGAACGACTGCCGCACTACGAAGTTGACCGGCAAGGATGGGGCGTGATCGATCCGCGTCGGGCTGTCGAAGCAGCCTTGGAGTTTGGTTAACAGCTCCTTTTTTAAGGTTCCATGATTCGGGCTTTCTGTACACATTTTCCAAACTCCATGGCACAGAATGCCGGACGGTAAAAACTCGAACTGTCAATCGCATAGCCCGCGGCCTAGCCCGGCCTATTTGTCGGCTGCGGGTTCATTCGCGGCGCGTCGGGCGTTCGACCCGGCCGGATCACCATCGGCGTCGGCGAAGTTCCCGGCTGTCTTGTCGGTGACGGCGTCGGCGGCGGAGTGTCGTCGTCATCCGGCGTAGGTGTAGGCGTTGGGGACGCGGTCGGCCGCGGTGTCGGCGTCGGCGTTCGGGTGTTTGTATTGAAGTTCGCGTTGATGTTCGTTAGTGAATTGGTGTTGAAATTTCCGTTGATGTTGAAATTGAAATTGCTGTCGATGCCAAGATTCGTATTGACATTCGTATTTTCGATCAAATTATTGAAGTTCGTGTTTATGTTTACATTCAAATTTTCGTTTTTGTCGTTCTGCAGAAACCAAAAGAACAAGGCGCCCAAACCCATTGCCGCTATGGTTCCGATGATCGTCAGCCCGACTACCTTGGCGGTATTGGGCGGTTGAGGCGGAGGCATGTAAGGCGGGATCGCGCGTGCCCGCGGCTGAACCGGAGGCGGTGCCTCGCTAGTAGGCACGACTATTCTTTCGCCGGCTGCAGGTGGGTCGGGCGAAAATGATATCTCATCGATCACATTCTGAGCAGGTTGCGGTTTAGGCAAATGGTTCCGGATGACTGTCACCTCGCCCGGGTCATCATCATCCGCCAACTCGACACTCTCGCTGGGCATTTCGATAAACGCAGGTTCTTCCTCTTCGATCAGCGGCGTGCCGTCCTTCATACAAAAACGTAAGATCTCTTCGTTGTAGCGTGTATTACAGGTCGGGCAGTATTTCATAATCTTGAGTCGATGAGACGAATTTTAGAGGTATTTGAATAGATGAACCGCTTTTAGACAGGCATTTTAGCACGAATTGATCGATACTTCAGAATTGGACATTGGCGCAAATACGGCCGCCCTCATGGACGGCCGCCGGCCAAGTAGTTTCAACTAATTCTCAATCATGGACGGCCGCCGCCGATCAAACCAAATGACTGTAATACATTTCGTGTGTCTTTGCCGCCGGCAAGGTCCCAGGCCGATTGACGCTTCTTGGTGACGGTCCGAATATCCGCCCCGCTTTCAAGCAAAGCACGCAACGCTTCGGCATTATCGTTTTCGGCCGCTATCATCAGTGGTGTGCGGCCCTGCTTGTTTCGCGCGTTCGGGTCGGCTCCGTGTTGAATGAGGAACTTCATTATTTCAGGTTCGTCAAACTGGGCAAAATGATGAAGAACCGTATTTTTGCCGGCGTCGGCCGATTTAATATTAGCCCCGTAACTCAACAGGATGCGTATCATCTCGGGTCCGGCGTCCTCGTCCAGCATCATCAGCGGGGTGCGCTTTTGCAGATCGCGTGAATTAGGCTTTGCACCGTAGGCGAGCAGAAACTGCATTATCTCGATATTTCCCGTTTCGACCGCAGCGTGCAGAGCGGTAATTCCATCGATCGTCGGATCGCGAACATTGAGCTTTGCGCCATTTCGGATCAGGTCTTCAACCTCATCCTTATTTTCATTCAAAACAGCATTGACCAGCGGTATCGGCTCGCTGCCGATTGTCACGGTTGAGACCATAATGCCTATCGTGGCCCATGTTTCAAGTGCACCATCGGCCTTCACGTCCACAACCGCGGTAACTTGCTGTACTTCCAGCCGGGCGTCGCGGCGGATCGAACTCGCGTCGCCAACACTAAATCTTTCGACCTGCTTCAGATCGAATCCGCCGGCCTCGTACTTGATCGAGTAATTGCCCGCGGCGAGGTCCTTAAATTCGTAAAACCCTTCTGCCGAAGCGTTTACAGCCTTGTATTCATACGTGTCCAGATTTGAAAGGGAAACGACCGCGAACGGGATTGCGGCTCCTGCCGTGTCGGAAACGTAACCTGAGATGCTCGATGCCGACTTGTTGAATTTCTCTGTTTGTTCGACACGGACCACCTCGATCGGTTCTGATCCGCCCTGTGCGTAAACAGCGTCCGCCATTGCGATCGACGCCGAAATTACGCCGGCGGCAATACCTGAATTTCTTGCCATGCCGCCAAGCCGCGACGCAAATATCGGTGTGCGTTTTTTCGGGTGTACCGCATACCGAATGCAAAGTCGGCCATTTGATCGGCGGACCAACTTCATAGCTTCGCGGCGTGTCAGTTTTGAAATGTCGTTGACATCTTTTGCACAGTGCGAACAGAACCTCACCTTTTCATTCCCGGTCATTTCATCCCAGCTTTCCGAGCATGGGCTTTTCACTTCTACCAAAGCATCAAATCTCTTTTTCGGCATACACATCTCCCCTTCGTTCGCGCCGGCTGACAGGCACGAACGGCAAGCCGTAACTACGGCTATCTCAGTAAGTTAGAGTTAGAATTGTAAAGCGATTATCGTCTAGCTTCTTGATGCGCCAACTCGGGAATTTGGTTGCTCTGTCCGGAAAATTCGTGGTGAAGCCGCACGAAGTAGTGGCGATATATTCAACATTGAATATATCGCCATTACTTCGTGCGGGGCTGGGCTTAGCTTAGTAGATGTACGAACTCTGAGTTGGCACGTCGCCGGTTTGGCCGAATTGTTGGATCAGGATGCCGGTCGTTGAATTGACGATGTACCATGTTCCGGTTGACGGACGGAAGACAGCGACATCTGTTTTGCCGTCGCCGTCATAGTCGGCCGCGACCGGAATATCGCCTGCCTGGCCCCAGTTTTGTGATGTGAATCCGGCTGTCGTCCGGCTTAGGAACCATTGGCCTGTCGATGGCCGGAAAACCGCCTGATCGGTCTTGCCGTCGCCGTCAAAATCACCTGTTGCCGGAATGTCGCCGGCCTCGCCCCACGTTTGTATGAAGAATCCCAAACCGGATTTGATGATGTACCAATTATTGTTCGACGGCCGGAACAATGCGACATCACCTATCCCGTCGCCGTCAAAATCACCAAGCATCGGTTTGTCGCCAGCTTCGCCGAACTGAAACTGATTGAACGTCCCGTTGGCAAACCGCGTGTACCACGTATTGTTCGACGGCCTAAACAAAACAAGGTCCGTCTTCCCATCCGCATCCCGATCCGTCGGAACCGG
>Ga0138256_10001939_pt1 | contig 22278 bp, 23 predicted proteins | sample KNB2016incub_MG_FD_105486 | JGI IMG/M metagenome (GOLD analysis project Ga0138256, IMG submission 105486) | Active sludge microbial communities from wastewater in Klosterneuburg, Austria - KNB2014incub_MG | ecosystem: Engineered > WWTP > Activated sludge > Unclassified | place: Austria... | reverse complement strand
GCTTTAAAGGTTGTTCCTTTTAACTGTAAATCTTCCAATTTCCCTTTCGTTCTAGAAAGAGAGTGCTGTAAAGAATTATGGTTACTTCGTTCAGATACTCGTGTCATAGTTCAACTACTTTTTTATCTTTTTATCCCTAACACCACATCAAACAATGTATTTGCTGTTTGCATTACTTTGGCAGAGGCCTCATAAGCATGTTGATATCGAACCATATTGGCAGTTTCCTCATCAATTGAAACACCACTGATACGTTCTTTGATATTTTTAGTTTGTGCAAGAATTCCCTCTGAATGCAATTTTTGAGAAAGGGCCTTATTGGCCGCAACACCAATAGAACCGACCGCCTTTAGATATACCTCCTCTAAAGAGGTCGTATTCTCTGCTAGAAACTTTTCATGCTGTAACTTTGAAATGGCCAAAGCTATTCTATTATCACCTGCAGCATTGGGTTCTAAGGCCGTGCTAATAAAATTAACGTCTTCTTTTACCAACTCGCTAAGATCTATCTGAGAGGCCGCTCCTTGAAGGGTTTCCAATTCTTTAAAAAAACCTGTTCTAGTAATTTCCTCTTCCTCTCCAATCTGTTTATTAGGAACTCCCCTTTTATGTAAAGAATTCACGCTTTGAGTTAAGGCATAAGCAATTCCATCAATTTTGTTACGCAAAGACGAAACAACCTGATCTCTCACCTCTACAAGAGAGGCCATTTTCCCCTGTCTAAATTTAGAAGAAATTTCTCTTTTTTCTGAGACTGCTGATTGATAAAAGACGACTGTTTTTTTTCCAGAAAAAATATCTTCTGGATTAACCAAAACATTACCTGCAGCAAGTTTTTGACTTACACCTCCAACAACTAATGTTCCAATCCCCTCGCCAGAAACAACCAAATTTCCTTTTGTGTCACTATACGTTTTTAAAGCAAAATATTCGGATAAATCTGAAATATGCTTATCCCTTAAATCCCTCAAGTCACCTGAAGTTTCCCCAGAGGCCTCAATATCTACAATTTTTTTATTAAGATCTGCAATAAAGTCTAAATGCTCATTAATTTTTTCTACATTTGAGCTAATTTGATCATTTACTGATTCATGAATACTTTCAAGTTGTCCTTCGATTCGTTTAATATCTTTTGCCAAATTATTTGCCGTATCTCGCACAATATAGCGTAAGGACTCATTTTCTGGACGAGTGGCCAATTCTCTAAAGGAATTAAAAAATTTTCCTAAAATTAAGTTTAACCCATTACCATCAGAATCATTAAAAATACTTTCCACCTGAGAAAGTTGATAATGAAGATGGTCAAAATATTCATGATCACTTTGAATACCGTTGATTCTTTGCTCTAGAAATGGATCATGAACTCTATTTATATTCTTAATATGAGTTCCTGTTCCTAAAATAAGGCCGCCCTTTATGACAGGAGCATTGGTTCTTTGATCTATTCTCTGGCGTGAAAAACCCTCTGTATTGGCATTAGCAATATTATGCCCTGTCGTATGCAATCCCTTTTTAGAGGCCATGAGACCTGTTTGTCCTAATTGTAAAATATCAGGCATGTCTCCTCCTTAATATTCAGGATAAATTTTAGATGTTATTTTTTTTCCCTTAGAAGTATAAAGTGTGTGATTTTTTATACCCAAAGAAGAACCCTTAATTTCTTCTAAGGAAAAAAGAGCATTTTGAATCAGAAGCTTATTTCTTTTATTTTCTTCTTGTATATTTGAGATAATTTCAACTAATAAATGTGAAAATTCTGAGAGATAAAAAATATTTTGCTCTTGCTCGTAAAAAGAAAAATACTCAAGGGCCTGTGTAAGAGAAGTTAAATGTAGCTCCCCTTCTAATAACTGTTGTCGTTGTTTATTTACCTCTTCTATTTTTTCAATAAGTTGTAATTTTTCTTTTAAGTTTTTTTCTAATTCTTCCGCCGTTCCTTCTATCAACTGAGCTTTTTCTTGTATAACTAAATCCAACATCTTTTGATGGAGCAAACACAAGGACTCAAATAGAGTACTCAGCTTGTAATAAATATTTTTTATCTCTTCAGAAGATAAGCTCATTTAGAACTCATTCCTTAAAATCTTATCTGCAAGAGCATCATAATCTATTGAATATTCCCCTCTTGCAATTTGTGCTTGGATCCTGTCCATTTTCTCTGAGTTATCAAGAGGTGCCGCCTTATCTACTTCTTTTTTAAAATGAGAAAAGGTTTTAACAGAATTAGGAATGTCTAATTTTACATCCTTATTTTCTATATTACCTTCTACAGGAGGCATTGGAGTCATCTTCTTTTTACCAGGTAAATCAAAAATACTTTTTTGATTTACATTTTGTGGTCTTGAATTAGAAATTTTTGTTGGCAAAGGGGATTGTAATTTTTCCATGTTATTGACCTTTTCCTTTATAAGTTTGCTCTAATTGTTCTGCAATTAAATCTCCAAGCCCTAGACCTCCTTGATGTTCCGACAGAAGTTGGGCCCGTTGAGATCTTAAGAGAGATTGATAATAAGATTTTTCAGGAGACTCCTGTTCATCGCTGTTATCAGCTGTCTTTTCCATTTCTTTAAGAAGATACTCTACAAACTGAGATTCTAATTCTTGTCCAATTTTTTTAAAAGGACTTTCTTTTTTTTGAGAAATTTGAGAAGTCCTAGAAAACTCAGGAGAATGGTGTATCTTCACCTCTCTAGGATATCAATTTTTTTCTTAGTATTTTAGTTGGAAAAAAATGCCCTTTAGAAAAACTCTAACTGAGCATGAATGGCCCCACTTTTTTTGAGAGACTGAATAATGGCAATCAAATCTTGGGGTGAAACGCCAAAAGTATTTAAGGCCTTCACAAGATCATTAAGAGTTGTTTTCGATTCTATAAAATCAAAAGACTTTGAACCTAGTTTGCTCTGGCCTTCACCACCACCTCCTGTCGCCGCAGCACCACCTGCACTTGTATTTTTTTCGGGTACAATTTTAACAGAAAGATCTCCATGGGCCAAGGCCACTGCTCTCAAAGGAATATTTCCACCGGCCACAATTGTCCCTGTTCGTTCGTTAATTAAAATTTTGGCCACTGATTCCACTTCTATTTTTATATTTTCTAAAATTGCCATTAAGGTTACTGGATTTTTTCGAAAAGACTCAGGAATGACAATATCAATAGTAGAAGGATCTTTGGCCTTAGCATAAAGTCCTGACAATTCTTGATTGATTGTTTTTTCAAGTCTTGCTGCAGTGGTAAAATCTGGATTGTTTAAAGAAAATCTAAGAAAGTTTTTATTTTCAAAATCTATAGGAATTTCTGCCTCTACCAAGGCCCCTCCAGCAATAATTCCTACTGTTGGAAATTTTTTTCCTTTCTCAAGCCCTCCGATAGAAATTTCCCCAGAACCCACTGCATATACTTTTCCATCTCCTGCTTGTAGAGGCGTTGCCAAAAGTGTCCCCCCTGCCAGAGAAGATGCATCCCCTATAGAAGAAATAGTAATATCTAATTTTTGCCCTAACCTTGGAAAGGGAGGAAGTTTTGCTGTGACAATAACAACTGCTACATTTTTCGTCACAAAATCTTTTTGTAAATTTACTCCTAATTTTTGAAAAAGATTTTTCATGTTATTAACAGAAAGTTCATTAGGGCCATCACCTGTCCCATTAAGCCCTACCACTAGGCCATGGCCTAAAAGAGAATTTTCTCTCACACCTTTAACAGTAACCAAATCTTTTAGAAAAACATGCCCTTTTTGTTCTTCGCAAATTGCCTTAAAAGAAAAAATACAAAGAAAAAGAAAATTTAAAAAAAAGAAAAACTGTTTACGTTTATTTTTATTGTCTAACCACATGAATTGTTGACTCCAAAATATCATTTGAATTTAAAGTTTCATCAAAATTAACTGCTGTTTTTAAGGCCAAGGCCTCAATTTCTACTAATCTTTTTCTTCCTTCAAAGAGTACATATTTTCTTCCTCTTATTAAGACATGTTTATCGTTAATTGTTTCAATAATAACCGATGTTACTCTATCAAAAATTTTATTTGATTCTTTATTCTTTTCTTCCCCTGTTTGTTGTGGGGGAATGGCCACTGGTGCTGCTGTTGCTGTTTGTGAGGGTGTTTGTGTATTTTTAGAAGCAAAGGCATAAGAAAGCTCTTGCGTGATTTCTTCTTTTAATTTTTCTTGAACATTTAATAAAATAACATCTCCATTGTCATACTCTCTTTTATGAGAGATGAGATACTTTTCTGCAACCCTTGGACTCCAAAGACTTCCATCATATTCCTTATCCACTAAATCTGAGGCCTTAAATCTTCTTCTGCCTGCAATTTCTTTGTATTGATTTCTTTGATGCTGATTGTATGAATTTTTATTAAAAGAATTTATTCCTGGCCTCCCAAGATATAGGCCAATTCTATCCACAATAAACTTACTAGAATTTTTATCCTGTTCAAAGGCAATTTTTCCTCTTGATCCTTGATCTTTTTGAATTTCGGCCCTTAAGGAAGAAACATAGTTAGAACAACTTGAAATACTCCCTAAACTCAAAAAAGAAACAATGATAAAAAATTTATTCATGTAGTGCTACCTCGGAAAATCCAATTACTTTGGCCATTTGCTTTTTACCTGAAGACATTTTTATTTCTACCCTCTCTTCATATTTCCCCTGCCCTAAGGCAACCCCAAAACCTTCAAGAGTAAGGCCATTGCTGTAATAGACAATTTTGACTCTTTTTTGTGGCATGACTAAAGGATGTTTGATTAAATCTATTTTTTTAAGAAAATGCCCTTCCTCTAACCTTCTAAGGGTTTTATAAAATTTCAAAGATTGTTTTTCTTCAATAGGAAAAAATTCTTGCGGTCTTTCTGTTATAATTTCTTTTTCTTCTATATTTTCAGCAACCATTCCTTGAGAGCTTATCGAAGATGTTATGGCCAATACCCTTACTTTTTTTGCCAAAAATCCTTTCAATTTTATTTTATTACCCATATTTTCTATTTCTTTATAGAAATACCCTAAGGGAAGTTTTCGTCCTTCAAGAGAAAGTTTTTTATCTGTTGCAAATATTTTTGTTTCTGATTCGAGTTTTAAAAAAAAATTTTCTTCTAACAAAAAAAGAGACTGAAAGGGTAAAATTTCCATTTTTTCTGGAAAAATTTTTATTTCTTGTGTTTTGGAAAGGTGTGAAAAATCAAGAAGGTTCTTTTCTTTTGTTTGCACCACATATTCTTTGACTCTTTCAAGAATAGAATCAGAACAATTTGTTTTTTTTATAAAATAAAGGTCTCTCTCTAAGGCCGATTCTTCTAATATATAAAGAATAGGCCATACCTCTAAAGAGCAAGAGAAATTTTTTGCATACAAAATTTCTAAAGGAAAAAAAATCAAAAATATTTTTAAAAAATATTTTTTAGCGCACATTATTAATCGTCCCCAACATTTGATCTGCTATTCCCAACACTTTGGAATTAAGTTCATAGGATCTCTGTGCTCTTAAAAGAGAGGTCATTTCCTCTAAAATGTTTACATTAGAATTTTCAATCATTCCTTGCTTAAGAACACCTGCCTGTTCTACTCCTGCCGTCATTTGGATAGGTTCACCTGAGGTTAGAGATTTTTGATATTTATTCCCTCCTAACGCCAAAAGGCCATTAGGGTTAACAAACACAAAAACAGGAATTTGCCCAACAGAAACAGGGGCCGTCTGATTGGGTAAAAAACAATCGACTGTTCCATTTTCTGCAATTGAAATTGTTTGAGTATTAGCAGGAATGGTTATTCCTGGAAAAACAGGAATCCCCTCTCTTGTGACTAAGACTCCTTCAGGGTTAAGAGAAAAAGAACCGTCTCGGGTAAACACAATTTCTCCATTGGCCAAAGTCATCCCTAAAAATCCTTCTCCTTGAATCATCAAATCAAAGGGGTTATTGGTAATTTTAGGAACACCTTGAGTAAATTCTAATCTATTGGCCCCAACTTTCACTCCAGAGCCAAACTGAGTGTTGACGTTAAAATAAGTATCTGCACTAGAACGTGCTCCTGCTAAGGTTCTATTTTCATATAAAAGATCCTCAAACTCTGTGCGAGAGCGTTTGAATCCATGTGTATTAACATTGGCAATATTATGGGAAATCGTATTAACCATGGCCTCTTGTGCGGCCATTCCTGTGGCCGCTGTATGTAAAGACTTCATATGCCCAAAGGCAACAGAAGAAAGAAAAAAAAGACAAAAGAAAAAATAACTAAAACTAAAACTGACCAATTTCATCTATAGACTTCCCCGAAAGAGTATCAAAGGTTTTTAATGTATTATTGAGTAAATCAAAATTTCTATGGGCCTTAATAAGTTCAGACATTTCTAATAAAGGATTTACATTAGAAGATTCTATATGCCCCTGATGCACAAGTGTTTTGGAGGCAAGAGATAAACTATTTTCTGGATGAATATTTTTAAAAAGATTCCCCCCTATTTTTATAAGAGCATGGGAATCTTGAAATTCTTGCACTGAAAGTTTGATCTGATCTCCTTGTGAAGTTCGGATTTCTCCTGAAGACGTCACTAAAAAATTTGCCGAATCAAGAGTAATTTTTCTTTCTTCAGGAGATTGAGTGCCTTTTTGTAAAACAAAATTTCCTTGAGAATCTACTAATTGCCCTTCTTTATTAAGGGAAAATTGCCCATTTCTAGTATAAACAACACCTGTCGGAGTTAAAATTTCAAAAAATCCTTGGCCTTGTAAGGCAAAATCTAATTTATTATGAGTTGGAATAAGTATTCCTTGTTCAAAAGAAGTGTAATTTCCTTGAAATGAAACAAGTGCATTTTCTTTTCCTAACGTGTGATAAAAATCTCCAGGTGACCATTCTGACTGAGGAACATGAATATGATCAATTGGTTTATCAAGGGCCGTTAAATATTCTTTAAACACGGCAGTATCCTTTTTAAATCCGACAGTATTTCCATTGGCCACATTATTAGCATGGGTATCTACTTTGTGTTGTTGTGCAATCGCTCCAGATAAAGCAGGCCAAAGTGTTTTCATGTTGTCATCCTTCCTTTAGTCTAATATGGCGTATTTTTTCACTCTAGTAGGAAGGAGCTACCCTCTTTATGAATTTTGACCAAAAACTAAAAATGCTTGAGACTATGATTCAAGGATTAGAAAAAAATCAACTAGGATTAGAAGAAGGACTCGTAGAATACGAGAAGGCCATTGCTCTTTATAAAGAATGCCAAGACTTTTTAAAAACTATGGAAGCAAAGGTTCACGTTTTAACTGACTCTCTCGAAATACAAGAGGATCTTAACGATTCCTCTCTCAATAAAAAATAGGAATAAACTGTGTGGCGATTTTTTAAATTTCTTCTCTTACTTTTTTTTTCAGTTTCTCTTCTTGGTGGAGGCCTACTTTTTTGGATGTTTTACAAGGTTAACAAAGATTTACCTGAACTTTCTTCTTTGGCCGATTTTTCTCCTCCTGCCCCCTCCAAAATCTATACACAAGAGGGAACTTTGTTTTCTTCTTATGGACATGAAAATCGAAAAGTTGTGTCTATAAAAAAAATTCCTAAAAATGTCATCAATGCTTTTTTGGCCGCAGAAGATTCTGATTTTTACACACACCCTGGAATTAACGTTATGGGTATTCTCAGGGCCTTTTGGGCAAATTTAAAAACGGGAAAATTTGTTCAAGGTGGAAGTACTATTACCCAGCAAGTGGCCAAGTCTTTTTTGTTATCTAACGAAAAAACTATTTTGAGAAAAATAAAAGATATTTTGCTTGCCATTAAAATAGAACAAACATTTTCAAAAGAGGAAATTCTTTATCTCTATCTCAACAAAGTGTATTTTGGTGGTGGCCATTATGGAGTTTATGCTGCAGCTGAAGGATACTTCAAAAAAACCCTCAAAGATCTCGCTATTCATGAAACAGCACTTATTGCAGGGCTTTTAGTGGCGCCGGATAAATATTCTCCCTACAAAAATCCTCAATTTTCCCTCATTCGACAGCGATACGTCTTAAAACGAATGTTGGAAACAAAAATGATTTCAGAACAAGAATATGAAGAATCAATCAAAACACCTCTTAAAATTTACAAAAAACCAAAAGGCCTTCTTTTTGGTGGCCATATTAGTGAACTCATTCGTTTAGAGGCCATTAAACATTTTGGAGAAGAAAATTTTAATTCCAAAGGACTTTCCTTTCATACGACAATTGATGGTACTTTACAAAAAAGAGCAGAAGCGGCCTTAGCAAAAGGCCTTGAAGACATTGATAAAAGACAAGGACTTTTAGGGCCTTTAAAAAAAATTTCCCTTACAGAAATTCCTGAATGGGATTTAAAATTACGAGAAAAGATACAAGATCACTCTGTCGATTTTATTCTTATTCATTCAGAAGAAAAAATTTCTTCTTATAAAGAACAGGAAAAAGGCGAAATTGAAATTAACACACTGGAAAGGCCCACGTGGACTCCAGAAACAATTACAATTGAATATAAAACAAAGAAAAAACAAAAAACTACTTCTCTCTCTGCTTCTATCCTTAAAGGAATTTCTTCAGATCAACTAGAACAACAAAAAAATTTTTTAGACCTTTTAGAACTAGATAAAAAAATAGAAGTCCCTGTTCTATTTGTAAATGATGATTTAAAAATGGTCTTTTTTTCTCTAGGGGGGCTTCCTGGAGTTATTCCCTATGAAGGCCTACAATGGGCCAAACCACGTTTCCTTTCTTCGGACCGTTACAATACAAAATCCTATTCCAAAATTTCAGATTTTTTATCTCCAGGAAATGTCATCACCATTAAACTAGAAAATCTAAAGTTTCAGCTTCCTTTTGAAAATTCTCTTTATTATCTCAAGGCCCAATTAGATCAAACACCTGTTGTTCAAGGAGCAATTGTGGCCATTGACCCACATTCAGGAGAAATCAAGGCCCTTGTGGGAGGAAATAATTTTTTTGAAAATCAATTTAATAGGGCCACTATGGCCATGAGACAGCCAGGCTCTGCCTTTAAACCCTTTGTATTTGCTTTAGGATTAGAATCTGGGTATACACCCAATACCGTTATCTATGACACTCCTGAATCCTTAGGTGCTCAAATAAATATAAATAAAACATGGAGGCCCAAAAATTATGATGGAGAATTTTTAGGGCCTGTGACTTTTCGTAAAGCACTAGAACAAAGTCGCAATATTCCTACTGTCAAAATTGCTGAACAACTGGGTGTTTCTTCTCTTCTTGAATTTTGTAAACGCTTAGGACTTAAAGGCAATTTTCCAGAAGATCTTTCTCTCTCTCTTGGTTCTGCTTCTTTGTCACCTCTTTCCTTAACCTTAGGGATGGCCCCTTTTGCCAATGGAGGAAAAAGAGTGTTTCCAAAACTTCTAACCTCGATTAAAGATAAAAAAAATAAGCCTGTTACTATTTTTCCTTTAGAAGGAATCGGAGAATCCAAACAAAACGAACAGGAAAACACTCAAGTTTATGGGGAACGCTTAAGTTTTTTAATGTCTTATCTTTTATCTGGAGTTATCCAATATGGAACTGCGGCCTCTGCAGCTAAAGATATTGGCCCTTATTACTCAGGGAAAACAGGAACAACTTCAGATTATATAGACGCTTGGTTTATTGGATATAATAGTAATTTAATCCTTGGAGTTTGGGTTGGAATGGATGACAATTCGACCATGGGGTATGGTGAAACGGGAGGAAAGGCCGCTCTTCCTATATGGACAAATATTATGAAAAGTATGGCCAATAAATATCCTGCAACTCCTCCTAACCCTCCTGAAGGTGTTGTGTTTCATTTAATTGACAAAAACACGGGAAAGCTTTTAAATGGCCCTCAAAGTAGCACTTCTTCTCCTGCTCACCCCTTTAGAGAGGCCTTTGTTTCTTCAGAATTTTCTAATACTCTACCAAATAATTCTTCACCAACTTCTTCAACTTCTGAAGGCCAAGAGCAAAAACCGTTATTTGAAGATGAGTATTATCAATAATTCGTTTTCAATTTTCCAAGAAGATTCTGTGTAGTTTTTTTTAAAAAAGCCGATAACAAGGGCATGTTGCCCTCAAAGCTTCGCAAACACATTTCAATTGTCTTTTTTGTAATAATAGTAATGATGGGCCATTTTATTCTTTTACAAAGAAAATTTTCATGGAGCAATTTTTCAAAAACTACAGTAAAAAAAATGCCCCCTACAAAAATTACTCTTTTAAGCTCTATTATTCCTAAAGAAAATCCTAAAAAAAATAAAATTTTTCAAGAAGAAAAACAAAAACAGATTGTACAAACCAATCAAGAATCTCTTGAAACACCTGTTGAAACAAAATTTTTAAGTGAAAAAAATAATAAAGTAGAAAAACAAACACGAGCACAAAAAACAGATACCTTTAACAACAAGACGAAAGAAATTTCTCCTCCAGTGGCCTCTTTACCTTCAAAAACCAGGCCTTTAAAAAAAGAAAATAAGCAATCTTTAGAGGCCTTCAAATTAACGCCAGAATCCCTTAAAGAACATACGGCCCGTCAACATCAAGCAAGAAATCAAAGGCCTTCTCTCTCTCCACTTCAAGAAAACGCAAGTAGTGATTTCCTTGAAGATATTGAGATAGGGAATCTAACTCAACTAAATACGCAAGAATTTAAATATTATAGTTTTTATCAAAGAATAAGAGAAAGATTAGAGCAACATTGGGGGAAAGGGTTGCAAAAAACAGCAGAACAACTTTTTAGACAAGGTATACGCCTTCCCTCTCAAGAACATCATATAACTTCTCTTAAAATTATTATCAATCAACAAGGAATTATTACAAAAGTGTTTGTCAAAGGAGAAAGCGGCGTTCATGCTCTTGATCAAGTGGCCATTGATTCTTTCTTTAAGGCCGGCCCTTTTCCCAACCCTCCTCAAGAACTTGTAAAAAATGGAGAAGCAGAAATTGAGTGGGGTTTTGTGGTGAAAACTTAGATCATAGGTTCTTTATCTTCTTCCAAAAGTAAATTTATCTTTGAGAGTTGAAAAATAATTTTTTTGAGGGTTAATAATAAGCTTACAATAGCGTTTTTTATTAAGAAAAACGTTGGCCCAACGTCCTTTGGTTAAAGGAAAACTTTCTTGCCCATCAATAGTTAAAAGCACAGAAGATCTTTCTATATAAGGGTGTAACTGAATAGATAATTTATTTGGAATAACTAAAGGCCGATTGCCTAAAGCATGAGGGCAAATGGGAGTAATAATAATACCCTCTACCATTGGGTGAACAATAGGGCCTCCAGCTGAAAGAGAGTAAGCGGTTGAGCCAACAGGAGTTGAGACAATAAGGCCATCACCTGAAAAAGAAGAAACAAGAGTCTTTTCGACTTCTACATCTAAATGGAAAAGTCGTGCAATATCTTGTTTATGAATAACAACATCATTGATAAAAAAAGCATTAAAAATCACTTGTTCTTTTTCTAAAACCGAAACAGAATGGGCATAAATTTTATTAAAAGAATAATTTCCCTTTAAAACAGAAGACAGTTCCTCAAAAATTTCGGCCCTTGAAAATTCTGTCATAAACCCCAAGCTTCCAAGGTTTATTCCTAAAACTGGAGGAGAGCGAGAAGTACAATTTCTTGCAACACCTAAAAGCGTCCCATCTCCTCCAAGAGAAAGAATTAAATCTTTTTTTTGATAGGCCTCTTCGTGTGAGCAAAATTTTACACAAGAGGAATAAGTATTTAGAAGAGGGAGTATTCGAGGGGCATCATTGTCTAAAAACGAGACTTGAATTTTTCTTTTTATTAACCAAGAAGTAAAGGTTAAAAGAAAGGTTTTAAATTCAGAAATATCTCCTGGCCTTAACATAAGGACGACTTTTTTTATTTTTTTCATATGTAAATCACACAACTTGCTTATAGCTGTCTAAAATAAGTTGTTCTAGTGCCATTATTATTCCTAAAAAATTTTGAATATTATAGCAGCTTTGAGAAGACATTTCAGGAATCGTTCCTACTGGAATTTGGGATTGTTGTAACATAAAGTATTCCCAAAAAGGTCTTAAGGGTGGAAGTTTTTGAGTTAACACAGACCCTAGTTTATCGCAGTCTTGTATTTTCTCTCCTATTTCTTTTTGCTCTTCTAATGATGTTTTTTCGGCCAAACTCTTTGTATAAAAAAAAGAAAAATCTAAAGATTCTCTCAAATAAGAACAAACTTCTATGACTTTTTCCCAATAAGATCTTTCCTCTATTGCAATTTCATGGGGAGAACAAGATAAATCTTCATCACTTAAGATCAAAGGCCAAAGCAAAAAATACATCTTTTTCCATAAACTAGAAATTCCCTTATTTTCTACCACAAATTCTTCTTTGAACAATTTAAGTCCAAAAACTTTTCTATAAAGATCATAGAGCGTAAAGGGGTTAAATTCTGGGGCCAAGGAAACACAAAAAAAATATTGAGACCAGACATCGGGAATATGCCAATTTTCACTTTTTCGTTGTATTCCTATTTTGTTTTTACACTCAAGTTTTTCAAAAAAATCAAGATCTTCTTTTTCCAAAGAAAGGTTGATTCCTAAATCAAAAGAATTGGCCTTTACTGGATTTTCTTTCGACGAATATAATTCCACAATCGGGACAAATCCTTTTAAAGAAAGTTCTCCAGAAAATTCTTCTATCACTTTCTCTAACAATTCTTTGTTTTTTTCTTCTCCATCATACAAACAAACAACTTTTTTTAAAATCATACCTGAGGCCCTAGATATTTTTTATCTATTCTCATTTTTAAAATATCTGTTTGCAAAAAAAACAAGTATTCTCTGTATTCTTTTAATAAAAAGTGAGTCTTTTCTGGAAAATTTTCACTAATTTTAAAAATTTTTGAAAGAAGTAAATTCTTTTTTTTCTCTTCTTTCATGGATTGCTGTATTTTTCTCAGCTCTGAAAAAGAAAATCCTTCAAATGTTTGGATAATAGACACAAACTTTGTCCATTGCTTTTCTTCCTCTTGGCAAAGAGTGTAGAGTATGTTTTTATCAATTTCTCTTACGTTTTCTTGTAATTTTTCCTTTTTTCTTAACATAAAAATTAAAAAACAAGAAAAAAATAATTCTATAGATCTGGCCTTAGAAAATTTTAAAAAAAACAAAAATTCCCAATACTGAGAGAGTGTTAAAGTATCTTCCAAGAGCCCTCTTGAAATCTCCTTATGATAAGAAAGATTATTAAATTGAATAAGAGGATTTTTATTTTTCAAAAATAAAAAAACTTCAAACACAAGAGGACAATTCCCTAAAGAGCTCCATTCAAAATTTTCTTTTTCACTAAGAAGCAAGCACTCTTTTTCTAAAAATTCTAAGGCAAAATCATCACTAATAAATTGTGCTTTTGTAATTTTATAAGGAAGATGTAAATTTATTGTTTTTAACGGAAAAGAAAACTTACATTTTTCAATGCCTATTCCACTTGAAGAAACAATGATCATTTCAGGAAGACATTCTTTAAAATTTAAAAAAAACTTTTCAAATTCTTTTATTGTCTCAAGATCAAAGCACAAAAAGGCCTTCATAGCTCCCATTCTTTTTTCTTAAGTTCTTCTAATATTTTTTCCAAAGAAGAAGAATATGTTTTTTTTCTTAAGGCCTTATAAGACATTACTTTTTCAAAAAAATTTTTTTGAGCAAGCAAACAAGGACGCCATAAACAAATTAAAGGGTCAGAAAGATAAAAATCAACAAACTCTTTATTAAAAAAGATTTCTTCTGGTGAATTAGAAACAAGAAGTTTTAAATGAAGACTTCTTTCATAATAAAGAGAAAGATAATCCCTAAATGATTCATCCTTTGGGCCTATGGCCATAATTAAAAAATCTTGAGTTCCCTGATTTTTGTATTTTAAAAAAATCTCTCGCAAATGATATCCAAGACCAACACCAAAGACTAAAACTTTTTTTTCTCCTTTTTTAAAAGGAAGTGTTTCAATGTATTTTTTTGCTTCAAGCAAAGGATTTTCGAGACAATGAAGAGAAATACCATTTTGAATTGCTGTTAAGTGCCCACTTTCTGTTTCTTTTAATTGATAAAATTTTTCACTTAAGATCATTTAAATTATACCTTCTAAATTTTTGTCTCCATTTAAATTTTTCTCCTATTTCTTTAAAAAAAAGACTCTTTTTTTGTTCTAGCTTCTGTTCAATTACAGGAGAAATTTTTTCAATTTTTTTTAATAAAACTAAAGAATCTCTTTTCCATAGTGAAAAAATTTCTTGATCTTCTATTTTTTCTCTTTCAATTGCTTCATGTAAGTTTTCTAATAATTGAATAAGTTTTTCTCTTTCTTCCACAAGATCAAAAATTTTTTCAACAAAGACACTTTCTTCTAAAAATTTTAAGAGTAGAGAAGATTTATCATAAATTTTTTCTAAAACAGTTAAATAAAATAAAAAAAGATAACTTTGATGGGAATCTAACTTATTATTCATGATTTAATTTGTCTTTTTGGTCTCTTGAAAGTTTATTAACTGCTTCAACCCATCCGTCATACAGTGTATTCAAGATGCTCAAACAGGATTTAAGAGGAACAGGGTCAATTTTTATATTTGCTTGAGTAGATGAATACAACATATAGTCATAAAGAGAACTTAATTCCTGTGAAAGCTGCCCTCCCACAGAATGATCAAGACAACTATTAAGTTCCAAAATAATATCTTGTAGCTTTCCTATATGCTCGCCTTTTTTGGCAATATTTTTTTCTTCCATTGCATCAATGGCCAAGCGGCAGTTTTTAATCGCGGCCTGATATAACAACAATAAAATTTTTTCTTTGCTTGCCGTTGCAAGAGATGTTTTTTTGTAGGCATTTACTCCATTGGCCATAAACTTAATCCTTGTTTTTATTTTTAACCAGAAGCACCTAAAGACATTTGTCCAACTTGGGCACCTAATGCCTGTAGGCCAGCTCCTTGGCCTTTTATACGAGAAATTGTTTCTTCTAATCGAGCAAATTTATTCTTAAGATTTCGCTCTTTTTGTTCAAGCATTCGCTCTTTGGATTCAATTTGTCGATCAATCTGCTTTATTCCGCTTTCAAATGTGTTTTTTCTACTTTGAAGTATTCCATCAGGATAGCGAACGGAAGCGACTAAATTCTCATCAAGACTATTGATGAGTCCTTTTTCTCTTACATTATCCTCATTAAGCATGCCTGTTAGAATTTCTGCGACTTGTTGATAATTTTGAGAAAGAACATTTTCAAATTTTTTTTCATCAAAATCTAAAAATCCTTTTTTATTAAAGGTAATGCCTAAATCATTACCTCTTCTCATTCCCCACTGAGTCGGGACTGGAGTAAACATCGCTGAGCGAATTTTAGATTCTAATGTTTGTAAAACTAAATCTCCCCCTAATGTTTTTTTAGTGTCAGATTTAGAATCTAGTGTATTTTGTTCTTGAATAAATTTTAAAACTTCATTAATTTTTTCTAAAATTGCCTTAATTTTTTCTGTAATGGCCTTAACATCTTCAACTATTTCAATCGTAAATTCTTCCCCTGGTTTTGCTTTTTTATAAGTAATCGTGGCCCCTGGGATTAGATCAGAGGATTTACTTTCTTGAGTTTCAATTTCAAATCCATCAAGGGCCACAAGGGCATCATGTGCTTTTCTTTCAGATTCAAGATAAAAATCATCTTCCCCATCTACAAAATAAAAATGAGGGAAATTGGCAACATAATCATCCCCTGTTTCTTTTAAGCTTAAAATAACTCTCCAGGGTTTCTCTGTCCCTGTTCCATCATTCACCACACTGGCCGTAATCCCCATATCTGAATTATTGATTACCTTTGCAACACCTTCTAAAGAGGATTCATTTTGTCCAATATAGACATCCTTCGTTTCTCCATTAGGCAAGGTATACTGTATAAAACCAACTCCGATATAACTCTCTGCTTTATCTGCAAAACCAGAACTTATCGCTCCAGATTTTTGTGCCATTTTTTTAACTTCAAAAGTGTAAGATCCTGGACGAGCAATTTTTTTATCTAAGGAAATATCTACAATTTCCTCATTACTCATCACTTTTAACTCTCTAAGATCTTCAGGATTTTTATTTTTATCAACAAGGGCCTTGATTTCTTGAGTTAGGGTTAAGAGTTTAGAAACAAGATCTTTTTTGGCAGAAAGATTTCCCTTTCTTGCTTCAATTTGCTCAACAGGGGCCCTTTCGGCCTTCATTATTTGTTGAACAATGTCTTTTGGTAGGCCAGATGCTATAGGCCCAAATGAAATGGCCACCCTATTTTACTCCCTCTTTATTTTAAGAGTAACATGCAAAAAATAAGTCTTTAAAAAAGGGAAAAAATTCCCATTATAAAGAAAAAAGGGAAAAAAAAAGGAGAAAGTTTCCTTTCTCCTTTTTTATTAGAGTAGTAGTGTATTTATTTTATCGGACAAAAGAGAAAAATACTTTAGTAAAAAAGTTTTACCCCAAATTATTGAGCACAAAAAACATGGACTTGTGTGGGAATTTTCCCTTCAACAAGCTCTTTCCATAGAGAAACAAGCCTATTAAATTCTTCTTGTTTACGTAAAAGTAACTGATGTAGCTTGGCCCCTCTAGTCGTTTGTCTAAACTCAGTAGAAGCTGTTGCCACAAAATTATTTTCCAATGTCCCAAATAACCCTTTGTTATACACTAAAAGCTGAAAATAATCTGGAACATGCAATCGATTAAGAGCACCTAAAGTATAGGCCTCTTTCCAGACTGTCCCTAGAGGTCTGTAATAGAGAGTGTCCTGAGGCAGCATGGCAGCGTTTTCTACTTTCATAAGTCCCTTGTGAGCTGATTTACGCAAACTCTGAGCAGGTTGCTGACAAAATCCAACGGAATAAGAATCATCGTGATTTTTCCAAATGGACTCAAGGGCGGCCACTGATTTATAAAATTTATCCCCTAAAACAATTTCTTCATTTTCAAGTAGTCGCCTATTAGAAACAATTTTAAAATTCCCTGTATAAGAATTCCAAGAAAAATTATTTAGATCTGGAATGACATTCCCTAAACTACTTTGGTAAAAAGCAATTTTATTCCCTCTAAGATTTTCCCCTTTTTCTGAAATGAAAAGAAGAGTGGTGCGAGCAGAAGCAAAAGGATTCATCTTAGAAAGCGTATTCGATGAATCTCTAATATCATAATTGAAACAACCAACAAGATCTTGTTGAAGACAACTAAGAATGTTTCCAATAAACAAAGGAGTAAATCTTTTTAAAAAAACAAGCTGACTATTTTTCAAGGCAGAAGAAACGACATAAGAAGGTTCTTTTATAATTTCTTCTCCACACTTAAATTGCCTATGCTCTTCTATTGTTAGCACAGAGGGCACTCCTCCTGCTATCGAAGGATTTGGACAAACATAAGAGGGAGTGACAAGGTTTCCGATTGCTTCCTCGAGATTGGCCCCTCCAGAGTTTGTATAGACCTGACGTATTTGAAGTTGTTGTACATAACTTAATAAAGGAAGAACTGGATTAAGTTTTTCTGATTTTACTCGTGTGGAATGAAATAAAAGAGCATCAGTAGCGGCCTCAATTCCCTCTAGGTTTTTATTTAGTTGTTCGAGATCATCATGCTTTTGAAAATTTTCACTTATCGTCAGAGCACTTAAGTAATGTTTCCCTAAACGATTTAGAAATGCTCTTGAATTGGCCAAGGCCATGTATTTTTCAAAAACATAAAATTCTAAGGCCATGAGAGGTAATCCAACCCCAACTCGAAGTAATCTTGAGAGACCTAAGGCGCCAAGGTGTTTAACCGCAAGGGCACTCCCAAAGGTACGAGAGGCCAAAAAAGGACTTGTTAGAGCAAAAGAAAGAATCACATGCTCACTTAAACTGATTCCTCTATATTGAGAGGGAGTAAGTAAATAGGTAGCAATAGAAAGAGTGATAAAAGCAAGTTGATGCCCTACTTGAGGGGCATACGACTGGGCCCCTAGGCCTAGACGAGAAAATAACCTTGAAGTATACCCACCGAGAGAAAGTCTTTCAAAAAAACGCCCATAGGCTTGAGAGGCCAATATATTTGTATAGGCCGTCGTTCCTGCTGCAAAGGCCGCTTGTGCAATCAAAAGATTCCCAAGAGAACCGTATAGTTTTGCCAATGTCTTTTGTTCCACATAGGGAGAATTTGTAACTTTCCAAAGAGATTCTAAATAAGTCGAAAGAAATTGTGCCCCCATATAAAGGGTAAAGCGCCCAATAAACTGCGAGGCCACTATTTTTACTTTTACAAAACGGCCTTCTACGGCCTTGGCTTGTTCCTCTAATTTAAAGGCCTCTGTTTCTATTTGTTGTTTTTGAGAAAGTTCAAGAGAGCTTGTAGGGGCCAATTGTTGGATTTTAGGAGAAGTCTTTGCCGTCAAGGGATCATTTAATTGGATTATTTTTTGGGGGCCCTTAGGGGACTGATTAAGCGAAATTACCTTAGGTCGCGAATAAGGAGGAGATTGTAATAATCTTCCTCCTACTCTGGCTACTCTGGCTCCCTCTAATCTGGGCACTTCTCTCAAGATTCTTCCAACTTCTACTAAGCTGCTCTTGCGTATAAGATCTGCCAAGGGTTGAAAAATAGGTCGCCGAAGAAGGGCCCTCTTAAGTTCTTTTGCGGGGATTTTTTCTTGTAATTGCAAAAAACGTTGTTTTAATTCTGGATTTGTTTTAAGAGCTTGTGCCAGTTTTTTTTCTTCTCCTGCATAAGAAGAAGAATAAAGAAAAAACACAAAAGTAAAAATTGTAGTTATTCTAAATAAAAAAAGCATAAATAGATTTCTCCTAATAATTTAATTGGGCCATTATTTTACAGATTTATATAAAAAGAGGGAAAGTCTTGGCCAGACAAAGAAAAACATGTAAGAAAAAAATAGAAACATTTCTACTTTAAATTTTTGAGAGGAAAAATGGATGGATAGTTCGATTAAAAATTTTAACTTTTATTATTCTCTTTTTTTTAAAAAAATAGTTCTTTTTTTAGGTCGATTTCTCTCTTGCTCTGGATTAGTCTATTTAGGGTATTCTCAACGAACCTTTTGGGGGGCCTTTCTTATTGTGATAAGTACAGCACTTTTATTTTACGGGGTTGGGACACAATTAGAAGTTCGTTTTAAAATTTTTTATAAAACAAATTCTTCTCTTGAAAAATTTTTACATCGTCTTTTTTCTGGAAAAATTTTTTTCTTTATTTTTTCTTTTTTAGTTTTTACCTTAATCCCTGAAAAATTTTATGATTTTATTTTTTGGTTTATTTGGGGCGTTTGTATTATTTTTTATTCATGGCCTACTAGAAAAAAAATCTTAGAAAATTCTTATTCTAATTTAGCGATGCCTTATCGTTTTTTATCTCCTATCGAAAAAAGTGTAATTGCCCTAACGCTGTTACTCTTTATTATAATTTCCCCCTTACCTTCTACGGCCTTAAGTTTTCAAGAAATTCTTCTTTCCTTTAGTACGAAAGAAATTTTACTTCATTCTTCTTATAAACATTTTATTTCTTTTTTATATTGGCCTTTTCTAAATCACCCAAACTCTATTTCTTTTATCTGGACATTACACCATTCCTTGCTTGAAGGAGGCATCTGTCTTTTAGCTTTTTATGCGACTCTTCGATATATCTTTTCTAGAAAAACAAGTATTTTAGGTGTGTTTTTTTTAGTAGCATCCTGGCCATTTTCTCTCCTTTTGAGAGAATCTTTAGGAAATTTTTTTATCACAAGTTTTTGTCTTTTTTGTTTATGGTCTTTTTTATGGGCATGGCAATCTCAAACCTATCGCATAGGAATCCATCTTGGAAATTTATGTCTCTGGGGTTCAATTATTCATCCTTGGGGCGCCATTGTTCCTCTTGGAATTATTGGCACCCTTCTTTATACAACTTCTCTTCAAAAAACTCTTTTAATGGTAAAGCAAATCGCGAAATATGCCTCTGTAGGTTTTTTATTGAGCGTTGTAATTTTTCTTTTAAGAGGGCCTGAAAAAGATCACTCTCTTCCTTTTGGTCTTTATTTTTCTCATTTTTTTTCTTATTTTTTTAAAAAAGAAACTTATATTTTGGCCCCTATCGGTTTTTTTATTCTTATTTTTTCTAGAAATTTTCTTTCTCTCTCTTCCTTGCAATTTTCTTTTACTTTTTTTCTTTTCTGCTTTATTGGATTATTTTTTATGGCCCCAAGCCTTCTTATAGGGACACATTTTTTATGGCCTATTATTTTTTTATCCCTTATTCCAATTGATTTTCTGCTACATCTGTTAAAAGAAAATAAAGCCAAAAGAGGAATTCTTTATTTTTTATATTTTATTCTTATTCTTTTAGACTCTCACCTAGATGGCCATCTGAGAGATTTTTACAAAATTACCTTTAAAATATCCTCTCAATAATTATTCTTTTGACCTGTAATGTAAAAATTACCTGTTTTTCTTATGCATACAAAAAAATATTGACCTTTTTTTTGTTAAAAGCTACAAGTACTGCCATGAAAACACAAAAAATTTTAGCACTCACAGTCTTTTTAGGTTTAACCGGAATTTCTTGTTCCAAAAAGAAAAAGGAGAAAGAAGTAAATCCTATTGTTACAAAGGTATTACCGATAGTAACACCAAAAACAGCGTGTACGTTGGATAGTAAAAAAGCACACACAACTCAAGTTTTTGGAAGCTTAACACAAGAGGCCTTTTCTAAAAAAATCTACAGCCTCATTGGAAGAAACATTAGGACAACAACACAAGTTGTCGTTCATCAAGGAAACTTAAGTAAAATAACACCTGCTTCGGCTGGAAAAAAAGCAACAACGACAGCTATTCCTTTACAACCAAACCTATTTGACACAGCTCTATGCAACTCAACAGTTGTTGGGCCAATAACTCAACTAGACAACGTCATCAAAAAAACATTATCAAACCCTGTTGTTGCGTTTAAATCTCTTGGAGCAAGGGCCCCTGGGACACTTTATTTTGTTTCTGGATTTTTTGCCACATCGACTGATATTAAAACAAAAACAAAAGGAAGACTTCTTACTTCAGCTGCTGGCCGCTGCGAAACACACACATATTTAAAACTAGACTCTGTAAAAGTAAATTCTGCTAATAAAGCACATACTCTTACTTTTAAGGCACTCAATCTTTCAGAAATTAAGGCCCTAAATCTTCCTAAAAATGCTAATTGCTCTGGAAGTTCTGATTACTTTAAAGAGAATCAAACAGTTAGTGTAGAGGCCTTCTTTTCAATCAATCTAAAAACAAAAAAAGAAGCTCTTTATCTTCAAAATGTAGGATCAAAAAATTCTTTTTCAATTTTTGAATTAAATTAAGAAGTTAATTTATTCTTAAACATAAAACTACTCGTATGACTTTTTGCATGCGAGTAGTTTTTCCTCTTGTTTAATTGCTTTCTCTCTACCATTATCTAAGTCACCTATGTGGCCTATTTTTCACTCTCTTAAAGAATCAATCGACCTTTTTTTAAGTTCTAAGTTGCCCTATAAGACACTGGAACGTTCTTATAAAAATGATGGCACTTGGATTACAGAGCTAGACCTTTTTGTTCATCAAAAGGCCTTGGAACTTTTTCCCTCAAACTACCATATTATTTCTGAAGAAAATGAAAAGATTCTTTCAACTTATCCTTTACCACGTGTGATTATAGACCCTATTGATGGAACAAGAGAAATAATCAAAGAAACCTATGAGTCCACTGTTTCTATTTTTATCCAACATGAAAATGATTTCCGTTCTTCTGCTAATCTAGCTTGGATTTATAACCCCTTTACTAAAACTGAATTTTTTTCATCTTCTCCTTCTCTTCCTTTAGGGCTAATCTCTAGAAGGGATCTCTTTGTTTTAGCGAACCTCTCCCCTTCCCCTAAAACTGTTTGCTTTTTACCTTTAGGAAGTATTGCTTATAAACTCTCTCTTTTGTCCTCTGGAATAGGGGATTTTGTTTTATCCCTTGGAGGTAAAAATATTTGGGATCTTGCAGCAGGCCACTCCCTTTGTTTGTCTAAAGAGATCCAAGGTTTTCACTTATCAGATCAGTCTCTTTTGGATCTTACTTTTTATACTCAAAATCCTCTTGTACAAATACCAGGGCCACTTGTTTGGTGTGACCTTAAAAAGTCTCAAAAAATTCTCCCCCTTTTAACTAAATGGAAAAAGAATTCTCCATCCTAAGCGTCTACAGCTAGGATGGAGATGAATTTTTCCGTCTTTTTCCCGATAATTATTGGCCTTTGTTCTCAATATATTTTTTGATTGTTTC
>Ga0138256_10001938_pt1 | contig 22280 bp, 23 predicted proteins | sample KNB2016incub_MG_FD_105486 | JGI IMG/M metagenome (GOLD analysis project Ga0138256, IMG submission 105486) | Active sludge microbial communities from wastewater in Klosterneuburg, Austria - KNB2014incub_MG | ecosystem: Engineered > WWTP > Activated sludge > Unclassified | place: Austria... | reverse complement strand
TGATCGACCAGGGCGTCGTTCATCTGGGCGCCGATACACAGCAGGCGGGGTTTCCTGCTTGTTTGTGCCTCGCAGTGATGTTGCACCACGGCGGCCAGCGTCTCGTTGTAGTTGCCACACAGCCCGTGGTCGGAACCAAAAACCACCACCCAGTGCTCGGCGGCATCCTCTGTGCCCAGAGAGATCGTGCCGGTCCGGTGAGCGAAGGCGGCAAACCCCTGCAGGATGGCACGGTGGTAGGCCTCGATGGAGCGCGCGGCATGTTCATACGGCATGGCGTTGATGGCCGACAGCGTTTTCATCGTATGGACGATGCCGCGGATGCTGGTCAGGGTCTCGCTCTGGCGCGACAGTGTTTCAAGCGTTTGCGTCATTCCCGCTCTCGTTCGGGCTTGCGCTATCGGGCGCAGACAGCGCGTTGCGTGCCGACCCTATGATCAGTTCGCGGTCTTCAGGACGCAGGGCCTGATCTTCGCTGATGCGGTCGCCGATCACCTGCAGGTCCTTGCGCGCGGCCGCCCGGACACGGGTCATGGCGGTGCTGACCTGTTGCTCGGCAAGAGCATCGAACAGGCCTTCCATCGCTGCCAGCAGCACTGCCAGCTGTTCAAAGGCCGGCATTGGGTCGCGCTCGGCCTGGCGCAGCGCGGAACGAACCGCTGTACCCCGGGTCAGGCGTGCCCGGGTGACGTCATCCAGGCGCGTGCCAAACCGGGCAAAGTCTTCCAGCTCTTCAAACTGTGACAGCGTGACCCGCAGATTGCCGGCCACCTCGCGCAGCGCACGGCTCTGGGCCTTGCCGCCGACGCGAGAAACAGACAGCCCCAGATCGACGGCGGGGAACTGGTTTTTACGCACCAGTCTTGGCGACAGGTAGATCTGGCCATCGGTGATCGAAATCAGGTTGGTCGGGATGTAGGCCGACAGGTTCTCGGCCTGGGTTTCCACCACGGGCAAGGCGGTGATCGAGCCCCCTCCGGCCTCCGGGGTGAACTGTCCGGCGCGCTCGAGCAGGCGCGCATGGACATAGAAAATGTCGCCGGGAAAGGCCTCCCGCCCCGGTGGTCGGCGCAACAGCAATGACAGCTCCCGGTAGGAGCGGGCGTGGTGGGTGAGGTCGTCAAACACCACCAGTACATCCTGCCCCTGGTCGGAAAAATACTCGGCCATGGCCATCGCGGCATAGGGTGCCACATAGGCCAAACCCGGCGGTTCCTCGTCTCCGGCGGAGATCACCAGGCTGCGGGCCATCATGTTGCCCTTCTTGAGGGCTGCGATGGCCCGGGACACCGCATCGCCGCGCTGGCCAATGGCGCAATAGATGCACGTGAGCTTTGAATGGGCCTGATTCAGGATGGCATCAATGGCAATCGACGTCTTGCCGGTCTGTCGATCACCGATGATCAGCTCGCGCTGGCCCAGTCCTACCGGAACGGCGGCGTCAATCGCCTTGATGCCCGTGGCCAGCGGCCGGAAAATGGCAGAGCGGCTGAGGATGCCTGGCGCCTCTGCTTCGATCGGGTGTTCGGCCACGGCGGTGATCGTGCCCAGGCCATCCCGCGGACGGCCCATTGCATCCACGACCCGGCCCAGCAGTGCAGGCCCGACCGGCACGCTGACCACCTTGCGGGTGCGGCGTACGTCTTCGCCCAGGGTGATGAGCTCGGATGGGCCCAGCAGGATGACGCCCAGACGGCCAGGTTCCAGGTCCAGCACGATGCCCTGAACGCCGCAGGCAAACACCAGCAGCTCGTCAGCCAGAGCACGGGCCAGGCCCGAGACCACGGCAACGCCGTCTCCCACTTCGGTCACCCTGCCGACTTCGGTCAGTACCGGTGTGGGTGCAGGGCTTGCGAGCAGCCTTGCGACCCAGCCCTTGAATTGCGCGTCAAAGCCGTCGTCGAACCGGTCACCTACGGGCTTGCCGGACAGCTCGTGAGCGAGGTCGGCAGTGGGGGCCTTATCCGCCATTGGTTTGCATCCGGCCAGACGCGCCCGCCGCCAGGCGGTCATTCAACAGCGCCTCAAACTCATCAATGTAGCTGTCGACGGTCCACGCTACCTGGGCGCCGCCGACCCGCAGGATCAGGCCGGGTGCCTGATGTGGGTCGATTTCAAACCGCAGCTTCAAGCCTGGCAGCAGCGTGTCCAGATCGGTCTGGATCTGCGCCTGCGCGGCGTCGGCCAGGGCCTCGCGGGTGGTGGCTACCGCCTCGCTGCTGTCGCCGGCGGCATGTCCCAGCTCAGTGGCAAGCGCCTGCAGGCGCGCGCCTGCATGGCGGGCGATGGCCTCTTCCAGACTTGCGTCCGCCAGGTCGCGCAGCGCCTTGCGCGTCAGCTCCAGCAATGCGCCTTCTCCAGCCCGTTGCAGTTGGGCGGTAAATCGGTGGCGCTCGCGCTCCAGATGCGTGTGCCAGTCTTTTTGCTCTTGCTCGAGTTTGGCATGGGCGTCGGCCAGCAGGGTGTCGCGCTGGTTTTCAGATGCGCTGAGTGCCTGGTCAACCATTGCATTGCGGTCCGAGAGCAGTTGCGCCTGCTGTTTGCGATACTCCGCCTCCGCCGCCTGCGCTTTTTTCTGTGCTTGTCCGGCTTCTGCCATGCGCCGGGCAATCTCCGCCTCGCGGGCGTCGATGCCATCAAGGATCGGGCGGTAAAGAAAGCGTTTCAGAAGCCAGACCAGCAGCAGAAAATTGGCGATCTGCGCGATAACGGTAATCCAGTCAATGGACATGTATGTGCCCTGTTTGGCGAATCGGTTCTGGCATCGTGCCTGGTGTGGATGCCGCTACTGGCTGCCTGCGGCAACCCGTACTGCGTCCCAGAAAGGGTTGGCAAAAATGAGAATCATGGCCACCACGAAGCAGTAAATGGCGGTTGATTCGATCATCGCCAGGCTGACAAACAGGGTGCGCGACAGGGTAGGGGCGGCATCCGGTTGCTGGGCGATCGCTGCAATCGCGGCCGCAGCGGCCCGTCCTTCACCAAGCGCGGGGCCGAGTGCGCCGAACGACACCGTCAGGCCGGCGGTGAAAATCGAAATGGCCGCGATGATGGCGAGATCCGTCATGATTTGTCCTCTTCAGGTGCAGACGATTGTGGGTCTGCCGTTGCCGATGAAATATAAACCGTTGCCAGAATGGCAAAGATGTAGGCCTGGATCAGGCCGGTCAACAATCCCAGCATGTCCATCACCACCGGGAAAAAGAATGGCGCAACACCCAGCAGGATGCCGGCGATTACGGCCCCGCTCATGACGTTGCCGTAGAGGCGGATGGCCAGCGAAATGCCGCGGGAGATTTCGCCGATGATGTTGAACGGCAGCATGATCACCGAGGGCTCGATGTAGTTCTTCAGATAGCCCTTCAAGCCGCGGCTCCCGATGCCGAACAATGGCACCGCGACCAACACCGACAGCGCCAGCGCCACTGTCGTGGACAATGAAGAAGTGGGCGGTGAAAACTCGGGGATTACCAACAAGATGTTGGACAGCGCAATGAACAGAAAAAGGGTGCCCGCGAAGTACATGACGTGGCGCGCCGATTTCTGCGTGATCTCTTCAATCTGGCCCTGAATCACCTTCACGATCAGCTCCAGCGCCGTGCGCCAGCGATTGGGCGGGACGTCGGCACGTAGATTGCGGGTAATGAGCATGGAGATCCCCACCAGCAGCGCCATCACGATCCAGGTGTTGACGATGGTGGCATTCACCTCCAGGCCCCAGGCTGAAAACACAATGCGCTCGTCCGGGGTCAGCTGCATTACACGCCCTCCCGTTCGGCCTGGCCGGGTATTCGTGCCGTCCTCGCCCACAGTACCGCAGCCAGGCGCACCAGAAAAAAGCCCACGGCGTAGCCGACCAGTGACCAGACCTTGTCTCCGATTGCGGTTACCCAGAAGCCGACGCCCAGTAGCACGGCAATCCGGCACAGCGAACTGAGCAGCAGCACTGGCCCGGGCCGCACCGAGCGTAATGCCAGCCGCATTCCCCAGGCCAGGCCGGCAAAAAACAACATGCTGGCGGACACGCCGACCGTAAACCCCAGCAGCAGCGCTTCCCAGCCAATGCTCATCACCGCTCGTCTCCCTTGTGCTTCACGTCCCCGATGTGCCCATTCATGTGCCCATTCCCATGCTGAGCCTCACGATCCTGCACTTCCTTGCTGACCCAGCTCCAGGCGATCATCACTCCGATCACGGCGCCGCCCAGAATCAAGGCAATGGGCCAGGAAAAAGTCTGCGGCGCCACCCGGTTCAGCCATATGCCCAACAGCGCGCCACCCACGGTCGGCACGGCGATGGACCAGCCGATCATCCCGAAGGCGCCCAATCCGCGCAGCGGGCTGAAGCCCGGTTCGTTCCGGGCCCGCTTCATGCGCTCGGCACTGCGGCGGATATCGTCGGCAGAGCGGTCGTGTTTCGGTTTCATGCGACAGGTTTCCGCAAGTCGCCAAAGCGGCGCACGATGCCGGCTTCAAGGCGGGACAGCGCCGATCGGGCGACCCGTTCCTCTTCGTCCACTTCAACGAAGCTGGCCTGTATCGTTTCATTCAGCGAGTCGAGATCTGTACCCTGAACGCCGCGACGGATTGCAATATCCACCTGGTGAGCTTTCTTGACCAAAATGCCCTCATCAATGCCGAAAAACCTTTCCGTGCCGTCCGTGGCGGTCAGGATCAGCACCGAAGGCACCAGTGCGGTGACGAAATCAACGTGGTTGGGCAGCATGCCAAAGGCGCCGTTCTCGGCGACCGCATACAGCTGCCGTGCACTGCCTTCGAACAGCGTTCGCGTTGGCAGGCGCAGCGTGACCCGCATGGCATCGGCCAGGCTCATGCGCGGGTCTCCAGATCCTGCAGCGAGCCGATCATGTAGTAGTCCATTTCGTTATCGTCAAACTGCGTCTGGCTCAGGATTGTTTCGCAGCCGTTCAGCGTGTCTGCAATGGCCACCCGTTTGCCATCGGTGCCGGTAAACGCGCCGGTGGTGAAGAAGGGCTGGGTGAGAAAGCGTTCTAGTCGGCGCGCCCGCGCCACCGTGGCGCGGTCTGCGGTCGACAGCTCTTCCATGCCCAGCATCGCGATGATGTCGCGCAGATCCTCATATTCGGCCAGGGTGCGCCGCACCGCCCGGGCGATATCGTAATGACGCTGCCCGACCACGGCGGGGGTCAGCATGACCGAGGCTGACGCCAGTGGGTCGACGGCCGGGTAGAGCCCCTCACTGGCGCGCTTGCGCGACAGCACCACCGAGGCCGAAAGGTGCGAGAAAATGTGGGCAGCAGCAGGGTCGGTAAAGTCATCGGCGGGCACGTAGACGGCTTGAATCGACGTGATCGCGCCGTTGCGGGTCGAGGTAATGCGCTCCTGCAGTGAGGCCAGCTCCGTCGCCAGCGTGGGCTGGTAGCCCACCCGCGAAGGCATGCGCCCCATCAACCCCGACAATTCAGAGCCAGCCTGCACGAAGCGGAAGATGTTGTCGATCAGCAGCAGCACGTCCTGCTGCTGGTCATCACGGAAATACTCCGCCATTGTGAGCGCTGTCTTGCCCACCAGAAAACGCACCCCGGGGGCCTCGTTCATCTGGCCGAACAGCATCACGGTCTTGTCCCGCACCCCGGCGTCGCCCATCTCGCGATAGAGCTCTTCGGCTTCGCGCGAGCGTTCGCCGATGCCACAGAACAAGCTGACGCCCTGATAGTGCTGCACCGTGTTGTTGATCAGTTCGGTGATCAGCACGGTCTTGCCCACGCCAGCCCCGCCGAACAGACCCGTTTTGCCGCCACGCTCGATGGGCGACAGCAGATCGATGGCCTTGATACCGGTTTCGAGGATATTGCCGTGCACCACGCGGTCTTCAAGCGCCGGGGGAGGCTGGTGGATGGAGCGCCGGACAGAGGTGGCCGGGGCTGGCTTGCCGTCCATGGGTTCGCCAAATACATTCAGCATGCGCCCCAGTACGGCATTACCCACCGGAACCTGGATCGGTGCTCCGGTTGCCCGCACCGGCATGCCCAGCCCCAGGCCCCGCACTGGTGCCAGTGCCATGCAGCGAACTGCGCCGTTGTCGAGCAGTGACGTGACTTCCAGGGCCAGCTTGGCGGCGTACAGCAGATCATGGATACGCGGCGATGTTCCGGCGAATAGTACGTCAACCACGCCGCCCCGAATTCCGACGACCCGCCCCGTAGCCGCTGCATCGGTGCCCGGTCCGGAGTCTGGCGCTACCGTCGCTGGACGCTCTGCATCCAGCGCGGGAATGATCGGATTCGACATCGGTCCTGCCTTCTCAATCATGCAAACGCCCGGACCTCCGCTGTTGAGCCGATTACATCAATGACGGCGCGATCGCTGCGATCGACGCCACGGGGCCACCGCCACTGAGTGAGTCGAGGCCAAGCCTATCATAACCATTTTGCTTTCCTGAACCGCCACCACAGCACCGCACTGGTGCCAGCAATCACTGCGAGACTGAACAGGTAGCCGTACTCCCAATCCAGCTCCGGCATGTGGCGAAAGTTCATCCCCCAGATGCCGGCAAAGGCGGTCGCCACGGCGAAGATCCCCGCCCATGCGGCGAGCCGCTTGCTGACTTCAGTCTGATCGATCGTGACCATCGACAGGTTGACCTGGATCGCGGTGTGGAGCGTTTCGCGAATGCCGTCGAGCGAGGCGTTGAGCCGGGTGAGGTGGTCGAACACGTCGCGAAAGTAATGCCGGCTCTTGGCACAGACCTCCGGCACCCGCCCGCTGTGCAATTTGCTGGCAGCTTCAAGCAGCGGCAACACCGCATGCTTGAGCACGGTCAGCTTGCGTTTCAGGCGGTACAGGCGACGGATGTTCGAGCGCGCGGCACCCTTGGTGAAGATGCGATCTTCCATGGTCTCGAGTTCGTGTTCGAACCCCTCGATTAGCGGAAAGTAGCGGTCCACCACCGCATCCATCAAGGCATACAGCACGTAGCCGGGGCCTTTGGCCAGCATCTTCGGCTCGCGTTCGCAGCGCGCACGTACCGACTTGAACTCCTGTTCACTGCGGTTGCGCACCGACAGGATGTAGTTGGCACCGACGAAGGCATGCAGCTCGCCGAGCATCAGCGCGCCTTCGCGCTCCTCGACGAGGTGCATGACGACGTACAACTCGTCGTCGTATTCCTCGGCTTTCGGCCTTTGATGGCCGTGATTGGCATCCTCGATGGCGAGTTCGTGCAGGCTGAAGATGTCCTTCATCGTCGCCAGCTCTTCCGCGGTGGCGTCCTGCAGCGCCACCCAGACGAACGTATCGGGCCGCTGGAGCGCTCCGCGGATACCTTCGACCGGGATGCTCGCCTGTTTGTGGCCGTTCTGATAGGCGATGCAGTTGATCAGCATGTGTGCTCCGGATGTTCAGGCTTTTACCGCGTCCAGTAGATCGCGTACCGCTTTCACGCGCTCCTTCAGGTTCGGCAGGCTGGCGCGGCGCACGAGTTTTTCCGGGCCGGCCATCTTGGTGCTGCGATCCTTCTGGATCAGGAAGATCACCTTGACCGGATCGATCGGTGCGTCCTTGGCGAACTGCACGCTGATCTGCGCCTCGGACGCATCAAGTTTGTGCACGCCGTAGCCCTTCACCAGCATGCGCAGACGATGGGTTTCGATCAGCGCCACGGTCTGTGGCGGCAGTTCGCCAAAGCGGTCAATGAGTTCTTCCTGCAGCGCGCGCAAATCGTCGTCGGTGTCACAGTTGGCTAGCCGCTTGTAGAGCGTCAGGCGTTCCTGCACGTCGGGGCAGTAGTCAGTCGGCATCAGGGCAGGGGTGTGCAGATTGATCTCGGACACCACGTCGAGCGGCTGCGACAGGTCGGGCTCCTTGCCCGCCTGCAGGTCCCTGACGGCGCGCTTGAGCATTTCGGTATAGAGGCTGAAGCCCACCTGCTGGATCTCGCCCGACTGGTTTTCACCCAGCACCTCGCCGGCCCCCCGGATCTCCAGGTCCTGCATCGCCAGGTAGAAGCCCGAGCCCAGCTCCTCCATCATCGCAATCGCCTCGAGCCGCTTCTGGGCCTGGGCCGTGGGCTTGGCGTTGGCATCGGTCAGCAGGTAAGCATAGGCCTGGTGGTGCGAGCGACCGACGCGGCCGCGCAGCTGGTGCAACTGCGCCAGGCCAAAGCGGTCGGCGCGGTTCATGATGATGGTGTTGGCAGTCGGGATGTTGATGCCGGTTTCGATGATCGTCGTGCACAGCAGCAGGTTAGCGCGCTGCTGGGTGAACTCGCGCATCACCCGTTCGAGTTCGCGCTCGGGCAGCTGGCCGTGGCCGACCAGGATGCGCGCCTCGGGCAGCAGCTCCTCCAGATCGTTCCTTACGTTGTTGATGGTGTCGACCTCGTTGTGCAGGAAGTACACCTGGCCGCCGCGCTTGAACTCGCGCAGCACTGCCTCGCGGATCACGCCACGGCTCGCGGGCTGGACGAAGGTCTTGATCGCCAGGCGCTTTTGCGGCGCGGTGGCGATGACCGAAAATTCGCGCAGCCCCTCCATCGCCAGCCCCAGGGTGCGCGGAATCGGCGTTGCGGTCAGGGTGAGGATGTCGACCTCGCGGCGCAGTTGCTTGAGCGACTCCTTCTGGCGGACGCCGAAGCGGTGCTCTTCGTCGATGATCACCAGGCCGAGGCGCTTGAAGACCACATCCTTCTGCAGCAGGCGGTGGGTGCCAATGATGATGTCGACCTTGCCCTCGCCGAGTTGTACCAGCGACTCGGCCTGTTCCTTGGCGGATTTGAAGCGTGACAACTCGGCGATCTTGATCGGCCAGTCGGCAAAACGGTCGGCAAAGGTCTGGTAATGCTGCTCGGCGAGCAGGGTCGTGGGGCACAGCACCACCACCTGCTTGCCGTCGGCGACGGCGATGAAGGCTGCACGCAGCGCCACCTCGGTCTTGCCGAAACCGACGTCGCCGCACACCAGGCGGTCCATCGGCCGGCCCGATTTCATATCGGCAATCACCGCGTCGATGGCCGTCTGCTGGTCGGGCGTGGTCTCGAAACCAAAACCTTCGGCAAAGGCCTCCAGGTCGTGCTGCTTGAAATCGAAGCGGTGGCCGGGGCGGGCAGCGCGCTGGGCGTAGAGGGCAAGGAGTTCGGCGGCGGTGTCGCGCACCTGCATCGCCGCCTTCTTCTTCGCTTTCTCCCATTGCCCGGAGCCGAGCCGGTGCAGATCGATGCTCTCGGGATCGGCGCCGGCATAGCGGGTGATGACGTGCAACTGCGATACCGGGACGTAGAGCTTGTCGCCGCCGTTGTACTCCAAGTGCAGGAATTCGGTGTCACCTTCGCCGAGGTTCATGTGGATCAGCCCAAGGTAGCGGCCGATACCGTGTGAGACGTGCACCACCGGGTCACCGATCTTGAGTTCGGACAGGTCGCGCAGCCAGCCTTCCATCGTCGCCGCCTTGCGGCTGTCGCGGCGCACGCGGCTACGCCCAGTGGCGGCGTAGAGCTCGGTCTCGGTGACGATCGCGAGGCCGGCTTCGGACAGCAGAAAACCCGTGGCGAGCGGCGCAACGCCCAGCGCGAGACGGGCTTCACCATCGATGAAGGCGCCGAAGTCAGCCGTTGCTTCAGCCTTGACGCCGTATTCGGCAAGGTACTCCGCCATCGTCTCGCGTCGGCCCGGCGAGTCCGCCAGCAGCAGGATACGGCCGCCGAAACCGGCCTGAAAGGCTTTGAGCCGGTGCAGCGGGTCGGTCGCCTTGCGTTCCACCGCGAGCTCGGGCAGCGGCTGTGCGATTGCATCGCCGGTACCGACACCCAGGGACAAGCGGGGCCGGTCCTTGAGGGCGATGAAGAAGGCCTCGTCGCTCAGGAACAGTTGCTCGGGCGGCAGCACCGGCCGAGTGCGGTCGCCTTTAAGCAGGTCGTGGCGCGAGCGCGTGTCACGCCAGAACTCGGCAATTGCTGTCGGCACGTCGCGATGCAGCAGCACGGTGGTGTCGGCGGGCAAGTAGTCGAGCAGGGTGGCGGTTTCGTCGAAGAACAGTGGCAGGTAGTACTCGATACCGGCTGGCGCAATACCGTTCGACACATCCTTGTAGATCGCGGCGCGTGTTGGGTCGCCCTCGAAGGTTTCGCGGAAACGGCTGCGAAAGCGGGCCCGGCCGGCGTCATCGAGCGGAAACTCGCGCGCCGGCAACAGACGGATTTCCTTGGTCGGGTAGACGGTGCGCTGGGTGTCGGGGTCGAAAGTCTTGATGCTCTCGACCTCGTCGTCGAACAGGTCGATGCGAAAAGGCAGCGGTGACCCCATCGGAAACAGGTCCACCAGCCCACCGCGTACCGAGAATTCACCGGGGCTGACGACCTGGGTGACGTGGGCATAGCCGGCCACGGCCATCTGAGCCTTGAACTGCTCCACGTCGAGCAGTTCGCCTTGCTTGAGGAAGAAGGTATACGCCGCCAGATACGAAGGTGGCGCCATCCGGTACAGTGCGGTCGAGGCCGGCACCAGCACGACATCGGTTTCGCCGCGACTGATCGCGTACAGCGACGACAGCCGCTCCGAGATCAAATCCTGGTGTGGCGAAAAGTTGTCGTAGGGCAGGGTTTCCCAGTCGGGCAACAGGTGCAGGCGCAGCGCTGGCGCAAGCCAGGCGATCTCGTCCTGCAGACGCTGAGCGTCCAGCGGATTGGCGGTAATCACCAGCAGACGGTGTGCGCGCTCGGCCAGGTGGGCGATGGCCACGGCGTCTGCCGAGCCCGACAGCGGCGGTAGATCGACCCGAGCGCCAGCGCGAGGCAGCACAAGGCGGGACAGGGCAGGCAGCAGCGAACTGATGGGGCTGGGGGAGGGGCTGGGCATCGGGGCAGGCGTGGCAGTGAACGGAAAATGGCCGAACTTCAGCCTTGGGGCCGGTTCCGGTCAGAGCGGAGAGTATAGGGGATCACGCCGGGTGATCGCGCAGCCATGCCTGCTTTTGGCACGCAATCAGGCTGAGGCAGTCAGGCCGAGGCGGGCGTCGCTTCGACCTCGGGCGAGCGTGGTGGCGGCAGGTGGCGCTGCAGCCATTGGGCGGCAAGCACGGCATGTTCGGGATGGGGCCGGTCGGCGCTTGCCGCATCGGGCTCGACCCAGTCTCGCGCAGTGCGCGGAATCAGCTCGAAGGCACGACGACAGATCGCGGCCTCCGGGCTGTCAGTATCCACGACGAAGCGTATCGGCGTGCTCAGGGCGCGCAGCGGCGCAGCACCGGCAAGATCGGCACGACCTGCCAGGCAGACGATGGCAGAGATACGTTCGGGTTGGGCGATGGCAGCCCGCACGGCCGCTGCGCAACCCTTGCCTGCAGTGACGATGCCGATGCCAAGTGGGGTCAGCGCGGGCTGATGGCGGATCCAGTCCATGGCATCCAGCAGGCGCCGATTCAGGCGGGCGACGTTGTAGCTGGCGTCCGGGTCGTGTGCGGCTTCATGTCGCGTGAGCAGATTGAGGGTCATCGTGGCAAAGCCTGCGGCCTGCAATTGACGTGCGACGTGAGTGTCATCGATTCGTGGCGGACGATAGAAGTCCGCGTCCGGCACCAGGGCTAGCCCGCGCACATCGGGTGCATGCGCAAGCACGCCCTCAAGCCAGGCGCCTTCGGTGGGGATACTGATGAGCGTGTGGCGCAACTTCACGATGGCAAGGCCGCGACGGCCTGGAATTTCGACGGACCGAGCATTGCACACGAGACCGGCGCTAGCAAGGAAGCACGCAACGCCATGCGACGCCAGCTACCCGCTCAGCGCCGGTGAATGGCGACCGGAATGCGTCGCGCGCCGAAGGCTTCTCCGCAGGCGGCGCCGACTGCCCCGAAGCGTCCCGCAAGCGGTGTGCCGCAATCCGGACAGCAGCCCCCGGCGTCCAGCACGTAGCTGCGAATTTCGTACCAGTCGCGCACGATCAACGCCTTGTTGCAATGCGTGCAGAAGGTGGTGTCGCCTGTGGTGTCGTGCACGTTGCCGGTATAGACATGCTTCAGCCCGTGATCCAGCGCGATACGCCGGGCCCGGCTCACCGTCGCCGCGGGAGTGGACGGGATGTCGGTCATCTTGAAATCGGGGTGGAAGGCAGTGAAGTGCAGCGGCACGTCGTCACCCAGTTCGTCACGCACCCAACGCGACAGGGCGGTGAGTTCAGCGTCCGAATCGTTCTGCCCGGCGATCAGCAGCGTGGTCAATTCCAGCCAGACTTCGGTCTCATGGCGCAGCCACACCAGTGTGTCGAGGACCGGCTGCAGGTGCGCCCCGCACAGCTTGAGGTAGAAGTCGTCAGTGAAGCCCTTGAGGTCGACATTGGCTGCATCCATGCGGCCAAAGAAGTCCTGTCGCGCCAGTTCGGTGATATAGCCGGCGGTCACTGCCACGGTCTTCAGACCCTCGGCATGGCAGGCGTCCGCCACGTCCATCGCGTACTCGGCGAAGATCACCGGGTCATTGTAGGTAAAGGCGACGCTTTGACAGCCGTGGTGCAGCGCAGTGGCAACGATCTCATCGGGGGAGGCCGCGTCCATCAGGCTGTCCATGTCGCGTGACTTGGAGATGTCCCAGTTCTGGCAGAATTTGCAGGTGAGGTTGCAGCCTGCGGTGCCGAACGAGAACACGCTGCTGCCGGGATAGAAGTGGTTGAGCGGCTTCTTCTCGATCGGATCGATGCAAAACCCCGAGCTGCGGCCGTAGGTCGTCAAAACGATGCCGTCACCCTCACGCATGCGCACGAAGCAGGCGCCGCGCTGATCGGGGTGCAGCTTGCAGTAGCGTGGGCACAGGTCGCACTGGATGCGCCCATCCTCAAGCGCGTGCCAGTAAAGTGCGGGGTGGTTTGCCGCGCTGCTGCGGGCAGGGTCATCCTGGGTGCTCATAGGGGCTCCGGCTCGGGTTCGTGCCACTTGCGCACCGAGTAGCGGGCCGCCATCAGGCCGTCCACCGGGCGTTCGACGGGTAGCCCGGCCTTGCGCTTGAGGGCGTCAAGAAAATCCGCAGGCTCGGGCAACTGCGCCCACACCTGGGGCAGAAAGGTAGCGCTTCGGCAGCCGGCGAACAGGATCAGCCCGTCTGTCTGTGGTCTGATCTGCCGCAGCAGGCTCGCTTCGGTGTCGAAGTCGATGAACTCCGGTTCGCTGAGCAGCGAGACTTCGACCGCGACGCGATCGAACTCGGAGCGCGACAGGGGCGCAAAGCGCGGATCCGTGCTGGCCGCCGCGATCGCATTCGTAATCACGTCTTCGCCCAGTTTTCGGGTGCGGCGCAGGCTGCCGATGCAACCGCGCAAGTCACCGTCCAGGGTCAGCGTGACGAAGGTCGCGCCGCGTTCGTCCAGCCTTGGATCAGGCGGCGGTACGGGGCGGGGCCCAAGCCCAAGCTGGTGCGCGATCGCAGCGCGGGCAAGGCCCAGCAACAGGGCGCCGAGATCAGTGTCGGGCATGGGGCGAGGTCTCCGGTTCGCAGAAGGCGATGCTGGCGTAGCCGACGACGCGACTGCGGTCGCCCGCCGTGTCGCCGGAGTTGCGCAGGTCGAGCAGCCGCGGCTTGAGCAGGTGTCGGCGTGCGGCCAGCAACAGACCATTGACCGGCGTTGCGCCGCAGGCCTGCTCGTGATTGATACCCTGCAGCAACCCGACCATCTGTTCCACGGTCGAGCGGTCGATCCACTGCGCCTGACGATAGGGCAGGAAATGCGACAGATCCGAGCTGATCACGATCAGGGTCTCCGGCCCGCCCCACAGCGCCTCGAGCAATTCCGCCACGGACTCGTCCGGCGCATCGCCGACCAGGATGGGCACCAGGCTGAAGCGATCGAGGACCGTTTGTAGAAAAGGCAACTGGACTTCGATGCAATGCTCCAGCGCGTGGGGCTGATCATCGACCCGTACATCGTCGCGTGCCTGCAGCATCAGCCAGTCGGCGCGGCTCAGCGGCACGTCGCCCAGCGGGGTGTGAAAAGCCTGTGCCGCGGGCAGGGCAAAACCACTGAACGCCTGGCGGTGCGCAGGCCCCAGTATGACGACGCGGCGGATCTGATCGCGCAGACTGGTCAGCGTGCGATACGCGTTGGCCGCGACGACGCCGGAATAGATGTAACCCGCATGTGGCACGATGAGGGCCTTCGGCGGCCTGATCTGCTCAAGTGACACGGCAGCGGCAAGCATTTCGGTGAGCTGCATGCGCAGCACGCGTTCGTCACCGGGATAAAACTGTCCGGCAACCGCTGCCGGACGCACAGAAGCAATGGCCATTGAAAACCTCCGGAACCTCGCTATTGACGATTACCTTTTAACTATAGACCGCGCGGGCCGTGCGGGCCAAAGCAAAGCCGGCCTGCCCGCTGCGGTACTGACGTTAGAATGCGCGCCATGCAGAACGCCCACGCTCATCCCCGTCCCCGTCATTTCGCCATCGTACCTGCCGCAGGCAGCGGTTCGCGCATGGGTGCCGAACGGCCAAAGCAGTATCTGTCGCTGCTCGGTCGACCCCTCATTCATCACGCCCTCAGCGTGTTGTGCGCCTCGCCGGATATCGACAAGGTGTTTGTCGTGCTGTCGATCGATGATGCCGAGTGGTCTCGCCACGATTGGTCGGCCCTTGGTCCCAAGCTCGTGCCGTTGTTCTGCGGCGGTGCGACGCGTGCCGACAGCGTGCTCGGGGGCCTGCGCGCGATTGCCGCCGAGGTGGCCCAGTCGGACTGGGTGCTGGTGCACGATGCGGCGCGTCCCTGCCTGGCGCCCTGGCACATCGACAAGCTGGTGCGTGAACTGGCCCACGAGGACGTGGGCGGCCTGCTCGCCGTGCCCGTCGCCGATACGCTGAAACGGGCTGACGACTATCGCCACGTTGCAGCCACCGTGCCGCGCGACAGCCTGTGGCAGGCGCAGACGCCGCAGATGTTTCGTTACATCATGCTGCGCCGTGCGCTTGAGGGCGCGAAGCACGTTACCGACGAATCGAGCGCCATCGAGGCCGCCGGCCTGCGTCCGCGCCTGGTTGAGGGCGATGCGACCAATCTGAAAGTCACCTATCCCCTCGATCTGCATCTGGCCGAGTGGATACTGAAGAACCGCGAGGGGGTAAAGCAATGAGTGTTCCGTTCCGCATTGGTCAGGGTTTCGACGTCCATGCACTTGTGCCAGGCCGGCCGCTGATCATCGGCGGCGTCAGCATTCCTTTTGCCCGTGGGCTGCTGGGCCATTCCGATGCTGACGTACTGTTGCACGCCATCACCGATGCCTTGCTCGGTGCGGCCGGATTGGGCGATATCGGCCGGTTTTTTCCCGATACCGATGAAAGGCACGCCGGTGCCGACAGCCGGGTGCTGCTGCGCGAGGCTTTTGCCAGCGTGCGGGCAGCGGGCTGGCAGGTGGCGAACATCGATGCGACGGTGATCTGCCCTGCGCCAAAGATCATGCCGCATGCGCCCGCGATGGTCGCGAACATCGCCGCCGACCTGGAAATGGATTCAGACGCGATCAACATCAAGGGCAAGACGACCGAGAAACTGGGTTTCACCGGGCGTGGTGAGGGCATCGCGGCGCAGGCCGTGGCCTTGCTTGCGCGCAGCGCAAGTTCCTGAAATGGAAGCGGGGCGCCAAGCGCCCCGCTTTTATATGGTGCAATTCCTGCACCGTCAGGTCTCCTGGACGGAGACATCAAGGGATAGGTGTCGATCGATCAATACAGATCGTGAGGAATGGAATAACCGCTCAAATCAGACCTCCTCCAGAATTGCCGATGAGTTGGCAGAAAAACCGGGCATTCACGTCAGTGCTGCAAGTGCCGAGTGTCCAACAAGGACGTCAGAGAAAAATCGCCGAGGAAAGTCGCTCGCTCAGTTCCGGCTCGGTGTTCTTGGTGTAATCCTTCTCGAATCGATCGCTGATCAGCTGTGCGGTAGGGCCGTCGATGGCGGTGTTGAGCATGCCCATGAATGCGGGTGGGGCCACGATGATGGCGCGTTTGAATGCATTCTGGGCTCGGCCGGCGTAGAGCGCCTGAGCAATCTCCTGAGCAAAGACCTTTGCTTCGTGTTGTTTTGGCAAGGTCTGAGCCTGCATCGAACCACCACCAGCACCTGTGCCCATTGCACCGGCGCGGTCAGTGACGAGTTCCGAGTTTTTCTGTCGACTTTCCGGGTGGATCAGTTCCTTCACCAGCTGCAGGCCCTTGTTGGGGCCAAGGTTCGCGTACAGCTTTGCCAGACTGGCGTTGGCAACCAAAATCCAGGTGACGGCCATAGGACAACCTCCCTTGCTTGAAAAAAGGTGACATCAGGCCCGACGCGTGATGGCGTCGGTTTCTGGTGGCACTGGTTTCAGCTTAGTCACTCGCGAGTGGAGTGCCAATCCCATTTTTTGCCATAGTGTGAAAACGCGTTTCGAGTTGTGAATTCCTGCCCTGCAGTCCGCGCCCTGCGGTCTTCGATTCGCGCTTCCGGGCTAGAAAATTCCCATTGCCAGCCCGGCTGCCATCGCTTCCCCCAGTTCCTCGGCAGCGATCAGATGCGTTTCGGCGATGGGGTTACGCACAATCAGCGCTTCGGCAACGCTTTTCCAGCGATAGCCATTGGCGATGCGACCGATCTCGCGCACTGCACCGCTGCCGTCGTTGCCGGCACTGACGAATACCGCAAAGGGCAGGCCGACCAGCTTGCCTTCGCACGGGTAGTAGGTGCGATCGAAGAAGTCCTTTATCGCGCCGGACATGTAGCCGAAATTTTCCGGCGTTCCAATCAACACCCCGTCACAGGCCAGCAGATCCTCGGTGCCGGCGTCGAAGGCGCGCTTCAGTTGCGTGTCGGTCTCGTCGACGCGACACGCACCACGCAACACGGCTTCTGCCAGCCGGGCGGTGTTGCCCGACTGGGAATGGAACACGATCAACAGGCGTTTTCGAGCGTTCATGCGATTCCTCCTGCGGGGGAGTTTGCACGCAGCATCGGGTTGACACCGTACAGCAGCACGAGTTGTTCATAAACTTGCGGAAACCGGCCTTGCAGCACATGAGGTGCTTCGAAGAAGACCTCGGACACCACGGCGAAAAACTCGCCGGGATGCTCCGCGGCGTAGGGGTCGATCCGGGTCTCAAGGCCCTGGTCGACCTCATCGCAAAACACCTCATAGGCGGCAGAGAAGGTGTCCGCCCAGGTCTGGCGCGACATCCCCGGGCGCAGACGTGGAAGCCCGTCCACGCCACCGTTCTCCATGTCGAGCTTGTGGACGAATTCGTGGATCACCACATTGACGCCATCTGCGCGAGACCCGTCGCCGACTCCGGACAGCAGCACCGGACCGCCGTCCCAGGCCTCGCCCAGCGCGTCGGCGTCGTACTCATGGACAACGCCGGCCTCGTCGTACTCGCGCCGCGGGATGGCGAAGTCACCCGGATAGACGATCACGCCAACCCAGCCGGCGTAGGCCTCGAGCCCCAGGTTCAGCACCGGCAGGCAGGCCTGCAAGGCGATGTCCAGCAGCATGTCGTCGTCGAGCTCGAAGCCATGCGCGCCATGGAACTGTTTGCTGGCGAGAAACTGCAGCGCCATGTTGCGTAGCCGCGGGCGATCAACAGGATCGAGATAATCGAGAAACGGCAGCTTTGTTTCGACGCGCCGCCACTGGGCATCCGTTACCGTTGGCTGGCTGTGGGGCAGGCCGAGCAGGCGGCGAAGACGATCGAACATCGTCGCTCAGCCTGCTTGTCGGCGCGTGGTCAGGAAGATGCCCGTCAGCACCAGAGCGATGCCGACGAAGTGGTAGCCCTGAGGGCGCTCGCCCAGAAACACCGCCGCGAGCAGGGTGGCAAACACCGGCATCAGATGGATGAACAGGGAGCCGCGCGCTGGCCCCACCGCGGCCACGCCCGCGTTGTAGAACACGTAGCCCAGAAAGCCCGGAAAAATGCCGGTGTAGAGAATGCCGCCGAAAGACACCGGGTTCAGATTGATGCTGCGTCCGCCGGACAGCTCCCACAGGTAGGCAGGGGTCAGGGCGAGCAGGCCCACCACGGTGAAGGCGGCCAGCATCAGCATCGGGTCGACGCCCTCGGGGCGTTTCTGCAAACCGACGGTGTACAGCCCCCACACGGTGACCGCGGCCATCATCCACAGGTCGCCGGTGTTCAGCGTGAGTGCGAGCAAGGTGTCGATGCTGCCGTGGCTGACGAGGGCAGCCACGCCGAGCAGGGACACCATGACGCCGACGATTTCGGCCCGACTCAGGCGCTTGCCGAAGAGCAGGAAACCGAAGGCGATGGTCGCGATCGGGATGAAGGAATTCAGCAGCGTCGCGCTGGTGGCGGTCGTGTGCTGCAGCGCCAGATAGGCGAAGGTGTTGTAGCAGCCGACACCGAGCAAACCGAGCACGACGACGGTCGGCCAGGCCGCCCGCAAACTGCGCCACTGGCTGCGCACCTGGGGCAGGGCGAGCGGCGCGAGCAGGATCAGGGCGATGGTCCAGCGCCAGAAGGCCAGTGCAATCGGCGGCACGTCGGCACGAATGCCGCGCCCCATCACCATGTTGCCGGCCCAGAACAGGGCGGTGAGGGTCAGCAGGAGATAGGGATTGGCCTTCAAGCGATTCATCGTACGGATGGGATTGCGGTATCGACCGCGGATGATCGCACAGAGCGGACAGGGTGAGCGCCGGCTGGGAGCTGACGGCGACGCGCGCGTGACGCCGGGGCGGCGAACAATCATCAGCACGGATGATTCGCCGCGGGCGACAGCCCCGCAGACGTATGGTGGGGCGACAGGAACCCACCCGGGTCTTCATGTTGCCCACCCGCCCGCCGTGCGGCTGGCTGCGCGCAAATTCTTCTGGCATGGGGCGGAGCGCAGGTTGCCGGCGCCACGATCGTGGGTGCGGGGGTGGGTGACGGCGCACCCACCTCATCGTCCCGCCCGCAGCAGCTGGATTGCTCGCAGGCCGGCTACAGTCCCTGTCGCCACTGCAGGTGCGCAGCGCTGAGGCAGAGCGGGCACGTTTCTCGCATACAGCCTGTGCAAACGACCTCGGAGTCCGCCGGAATGCGGGATGAACGCCTCGCTGCTGTGACGGAGGTGATCGAGGCCTACCTGACTCGTCATCCCCACGCGGCTGACAGTGCAGAGGGCATCGCAAGGTGGTGGCTCTCTGAGGGTGGGCTCGACGCCTCGCTCGAGGAAGTGTGTGCCGCATTGGGTCGGCTCATCGATCAGGGGCGGGCGGACTGGCGTCAGCTTCCGGACGGGCGGCGCATCTACGGCGCGGCAGAGACGGCATCGAAGCGCTCGCATTGAGCAAGGGAGCAGGGAAGGCAAATGGCAAATGTGTTCGGTGTGCATTCGGTGGGAAGCTCGATCACCACCTTCCTGCGCAACACCTATCCGGCCGAAATTGGCGGTCGGGCCTTGCCGGCCTGCGACTTCGAACTGGTGAGTGCCGGGCAGCTGGCTGGTGAGCTCGAGGAAGGCAACCGCATCACGCTCTTTCTGTATCGCATCATGGTCAACGAGCACGCTCGCCAGAGCGCTCATCTGCGCGGCTCGAGTGCAGGCATTGGCCCGCTCGGGCTGGATCTTCACTACCTCATGAGTGCCTGGGGCATGACCGCGCAGGACGAGCAGGTGGCGCTTACCTGGGCGCTTCGCCAGTTGCACCAGAATCCGGTGCTCGACATCTCTTCACTGACGCCGGATGCCGGCTGGGCCAGCGACGAGGTCATCCAGATCGTGCCCTCCGAGCTCGCCACCGAGGACGTGATGCGGATCTGGGATGCACTCACCCCGTCGTATCGGCTGTCGGTGTCCTACATGGCGCGTCTGGTGCGTATTGACCCGGACAGCGATGTGGCCGAGTTCAGGCCGGTGGTGGCAGGGCGCTTTGCGTTCGGCGAGGAGGCACGATGAGAATGCATGACTTCCATGAGCTCGAACGCCACGAGTGGCGTGTCCTCGGCGCCTTGCGGCCGGTCGATGGCACCACCGGCATGGCGCTTCGCGGTGCGCTGGAAGTCTCGGCCACTGGCGCACGCATCCTGCGCAATCGCAGCGGCCTCTACGTGATCCAGGATTGGTCGCGACTGGCTACTCACACCGCGGCCTTCGACGCGCCGCCGGATTTGCCTGTACCCGGTAGCGAGCTGTTGGAGATCGTGCTGCGCGACCCGATCGGCCGCTACCTGCCGCGCCGCGCCTCGATCGCGCTGCCGCGCGACCCCGGGGCCATCGGCGCCGCCTCACTCTTTGTCGCGGTGGACGTTCCGCTCTACCCGAGCGCCGCCGCTGGCCTGGGCACGAACTGGACCGCGGTGCGCGCCAGCATCACCGACAACGCGGACGGCGCAGCCCTTGGGGGTGCGCTGCTGCGCGTCGTGACCGGTTCCGAGGTGCTTGCGCGCGGCATGAGTGACTGGCGTGGCGAGGCCCTGGTGCCGGTGGTCGGTGTGCCGGTCACGACCTGGTCCGAGGACGAGGATGCCGTCGTGGTAACCAGTATTGCCGCCATCGTTGAAGTCTATTTCGACCCTGCGCTCGGCACCCGCACGCCCATCGTCAATGTTCGATCAGGCCGTGAGCCCATCGGGGCGCCGCCGCCTGACCCGGCTGATATCGAAGCCCGTCGCGCAACCCTGCCGATGGTTCAGCACAACGTGAGCCTCGCTGCGCGGGGTGCCCTGAATCTCAACCTGGGCCTCGACCTGTCCTAGGCAGCGAGGCCGTCAACCGGGCGTTCATGGCCCGGCCCGCTTGATCGAAGGAGACCTGCCATGCCCGAGTACCTAGCTCCCGGCGTCTATGTCGAGGAAACCAGCTTTCGCGCCAAGTCAATCGAGGGCGTGGGCACCAGCACCACCGCGTTCGCCGGGCCAACCCGCAAGGGTCCGTTCCGCGCCACGACCGATGACCAGGAAGTGCCCGAGCTGCTCACCAGCTTCGGCGATTTCGAGCGCATCTTCGGCGGCATCTCGGATCTGGCACTTAGCGGCGCTTCGCCCGCCACCAACTATCTCGCCCACGCAGTGCGCGCCTTCTTCAACGAGGGTGGGTCGCGGCTCTACGTGTCGCGGGCGCTCGGTGCCGGTGCGAGTACCGCCAGTGGTCAGGTCACGGCAGACGGCACGGCTGCCGCCGATGCGGTGCATTTCGTGTCGCGCTTTCCCGGCAGTCTCGGCAACGGCCAGGTCGTGGTGCGTGAACAGCTCGCTCCCGTGGCGGGCACTGCCATGGCCAACGCCCCGGGCGGCACCCTGCTGGTGACCGGCGCCGATGCGACCACCGCCTACCACCTCAAGGTCGGTAACGAATGGCATGCCGCAGCCGATCCGGGCGCTGCAGCGGAGGTTGCGGCGACCCTGGCAGCCGACACGCCGCGCATCGTTACCCTGCTGGTCGTGGCCATCGACGCCGATGGCGATGACCTGAGCTTCGAGGGTCTCGGCTACGACCGCAGCCATCCGCTGTGGGTCGGCCACGTCATGGCGGCCGCACCGGCACGCCGCGCCGATCACCTGCAGAACATGTTCGCGATCACCGTCGGTGCCGGCGTCAGCGCGCTGGACCTGCGCAACGCACTGTTTACTGGCGCCACCACCAACGCAGCTGGCGAACTTGAGCGCGCGATCCCCCTCATCGGCGGACTCGACGGCGCCGAACCGGCGGCCACCAACTACTCCCTGGCGCTGGGCGAGCTCTCTGGTCTCGAGGACATCTCCATCGTCGCCGCACCGGGCTCTTCAGCCTATGGCGAGGCCCAGGCCATCAACAACCTGCTGATCTCGCATGCCGAATCGCGTCGAGCCTACCGCATCGCGGTACTCGACCTGCCGCGCGACCAGACTCCCGGCCAGGCGCGCACGCTGCGTGGACTCATCGATTCGCGCTATGCAGCGGTCTATTACCCCTGGGTAGTAGTGCCCAACCCGCTGGCGCGCCCTGGTCGCGAGGACATCCCGCGCGAACTGGCGCTGCCGCCTTCGGGCTTTGTGAGCGGGATCTACGCCCGTAACGACGTCGAGCGCGGCGTCTGGAAGGCGCCTGCCAACGAGGTGGTGCGCGGTGCGCTGCGCTTCGAACTCGACATCAACTTCGCCCAGCAGGAAATGCTCAACCCGATCGGCGTGAACTGCCTGCGCTACCTCTCGGGCCGAGGCTTTCGCGTCTGGGGCGCACGGCTGGCCTCGTCCGACCCCGAGTGGAAGTACGTCAATGTGAGGCGCTACTTCAACTACCTCGAGTCGTCGATCGACCGTGGCACCCAGTGGGCGGTGTTCGAGCCCAACGGCGAGCGCCTGTGGGCCAATGTGCG
>Ga0138256_10001936_pt1 | contig 22288 bp, 18 predicted proteins | sample KNB2016incub_MG_FD_105486 | JGI IMG/M metagenome (GOLD analysis project Ga0138256, IMG submission 105486) | Active sludge microbial communities from wastewater in Klosterneuburg, Austria - KNB2014incub_MG | ecosystem: Engineered > WWTP > Activated sludge > Unclassified | place: Austria... | reverse complement strand
CAACCGTAAACTATGTAAAAGACATCAATCACAAATTAGACCCCTTTATAGGTACCTGGAAAGGAACTAAAGCAGGGAGATTGTATGAAGTTAGATTTATTAAAAAAACTGAATGGGATTATGGCCAACAATGCTCCGGATGCATAAAATGGGATTGCTTAGTGGGCCGTGTTTTAATTAAAGATTCATTAACCAATCAAATAATTTACAATACATTAGACAGTGCGGACAATAAGACTTATTTCAAAGGTGACAACTTCGGCACGCCAAATGTTTATAATATGTATTTTGGAGTAAACTCGGGGTGTTATGATGTGGGAGATGTAAATATTTCTATAAGCACACTTGACAGTTCTAAATTATTTTTAATCTTTAGAAGAGATGTAGAATGGATTGACCCAAGCACATGCCCGGGTGGGTATGCAAATTATAAAACCCTTTTCCCCCTTGCTGAATGGCTGACATTAACAAAGCAATAAAAATTTGCCCGATTAAATTTTCGTGCTGCCATTTGCAATTAGTAGAACTGAGCGTAGCCAATGAAGCTACATAAAAGAGATGCAGCCGGTAACCTAATAGAAAAAGCAGCCTTGCGGCTGCTTTCCTACTTGTGGGGAAACTATTAGTTGAATTTAGTCCATCCTTTCCACCAGGTATTGCCTACTGTGCAAGCACCACGGTACGTAACTGCATTGAAGCCGGTACTTAATTTTACATGGCTAAAACTTGCGCCTGTAGCCGCAGCCGATGAGGCTGTTGGATTAAAATCGGGGTTGGCATAATTAAATGGCGCACCCAATCCCACATCGGTATTGTTTTGCAAAATGCTGTTGCCATAAGCCGGCGTATTAAACCAGGTTAAAATAGATTGGGTTGTATTGGGCGTTTGCGGAGGATTGGTATTTCCGGTAATGCTATATTTTACAGGCTCTGCACAGTCAGCAATAATACTGTTTTGGATAAACAATGAATAAGGAATATTATTATTTACCGGAACACCTTTTGTAGCATCGATGTAAACACCAACAGGCCAACCCATGATCACTAAAATAAATAAAGACAGGCTTGAGTTTCTGCGGATCTGCGCTGCGGCTAAATAATAAGCATTACCAACATTGGCTGCAGTAGCCCTTGGGCCAATAACGGTGATGTTTGAAAATACGGGCGCTGTTTGCGGCGTTAATGAACTACCGGCTGCATCGTTATCACTTTCAAAACATTCTACTTTCGAAATATCTGCAACACCTGAATCTCTTAAAATAATGCCGAACTGAACCCGGCCATTGTAACCATTGTCTGTATCAAAATCATCATCCAAGGTTTTGTATGCAATCAGGTATTTGCAATTCACTGTACCACCAAACCATTCGATGGCATCATCGTTTGAATAGCTGATCTGAATATGATCAATTACCGTTTGGCTACCAACGCCGCCAAGGGTTATGGAGTTCATTTCTTTATCGGGTATTGTTACTTACTTAAAATTTAAATTGCAGGCGGGTGGTAAGTATATTATCTCTTACATCTTTTGTAAAACCGGGCAGGCTGCTACTTTCATTTTTTACGCTTGCGTAATAAAGCATGAGTTTTATATTTTCAGAAAAATAATAATTGTACCCTAAGCCCAGGGTATTGTATTTTATATCTGCCTGGGTAAATCCTGTACCGGGCTGTCCTATCTCTTTACCCGATACCCGGGTATTGGGATCGTAAAAATCATACTTAATAACCAATTGGTGTTTTAGAGAAAATATTTTTTGCAAAAAATAAAAATAAGCTCCCTTAAAGTTGCGTTTGTAAAATCCATCATAACCCGTTAGTAAAGCTTCGGGTGTTGCTGAACTAAATGCAGTGGCGGTTTGTATGCCCTGCACCCACTCTGCCCTAAGTTCTATATCGCCAATGCGATTTTTTATTTTAATCTGTACATCGGCCCCTATATATTTTCGGGGGCTGTAACTCCCTAAATTTTGAATGGAAGAATCTTTTACCTGCATGCGTGTTCCGTTTTGCAAAACAGTGTTAAAAACATAACGGGTATTATTTTGTATTCCGCCCAATAATGCAGAAACAGAAGTGCCAAGGCATATATCTTTTGTAAGCTGAATGGGTTTTAAAGAAATACGGCCAATAAAATCTTTTCTATTATCAATATCACTTTTTACTCCTGAACCCGGGCCATTAAAAAGGCCGGCATCCATTTTTAATACATCTAAAAAACGAATTTGCTTCCGGGCATCAAGGCTTATCATCACACCCAGGTCTCTTTCTCCTTTTAATAAAGTTTGGCTCATCCTGCCCCTTTCGGGTGTTTCTCTGTCGCTGCTGCTATAGTTTACTTCAAACCCAAACGGCCTCACAAAGAGGCCGGTAGTAAGGGAGAATAACTTCCAATTATTTTCTTGTATGCGTCCCCAAATATCTTTTATATTAAACCCTCTCTCGCTGGCATCAAATTGAAATGCGAAATGCATGCCCGGATTCTTTTGCAGTCCATTCAAGATATACTCTACTTTTACCCGGCTGCGCCTTAGCATGAATCGGTTGCTTACCCCATCGGCAAAATCGCCACCTTCAACTGTTGTTACTCCCTTTTGTTGTGCAAATTGAAATTGCGGTTGTATATAACCACTCAGGATTAGCCCCTCTTTTTTTTTGGAAAAATAAACAGAATCTTTCTTTGTTATGTGTAGCTGGGCTTCCACGGTGCCGCTAAAGCCCAGTAAACACAAGGCATGTATTGCATTTTTTATTACCATAAGGAATTCAATTTCCAAATATAAACTGAATAAAACTGCTGTTTGTTAAGAAATTATTACTAATTTTTAATTGTACAAGTAAAGGTTTAATAATTATATTTTTGTGAAAATTTAAATGGCATGTCATTCAATTCTATTTTAAAGATTTTTCTTCCCAAAGACAGGGTCTTTTACCAGCTTTTCGAAAGTGTATCGGCCGAGTTGCTTAAAATGGGTGAAACACTTAAACAAATTATTGGTGAACCCGAGTTTGAAAAAAGAGCCGTTCTTATAAAACAGGTGGAGGAAATGGAACATGTGAATGATGAGCTTACGCATAAAATATTTACGGAACTTAGCAAAAATTTTATTACTCCCTTCGATCGGGAAGATATACATGCATTGGCTACTTCATTAGATGATATTGCTGATTACATTTATGCATCTGCCAAAAAAATAAATTTTTACCGGGTAAACCCGGATGATATTGGCATCCAAAAGATGGGGGACCTGATTGCCATGGGATGTGTGCAGGTACACAAAGCCGTTACAGAATTACGCAACATGAAAAATATGCGGCAGATTACCGATGCCCTGGTTGCCATTAACAGCATAGAAAACCAGGCAGATGATATTTTTGATATGAGTATTGAACGCCTGTTTGCAACAGAACCCGATGCCAAAGAAGTAATTAAAAAAAGAGAGATTTACCAAATCATGGAAGTGGTAACAGATAAATGTGAAGATGCCGCAAATGTAATAGAGTCTATCATTATCAAATACGCTTAAGCATACTGTTTTTATTACCGATCAAATAATCTAATGGCAACCATTTTAATTTTAATCATTTTTCTAGCATTGGTATTTGATTTTATAAATGGCTTTCATGATGCCGCCAATTCTATCGCAACCATTGTAAGTACCAAGGTACTCACCCCTTTTCAAGCCGTTATTTGGGCCGCCTTTTTTAATTTTGTTGCTTTTTTTGTATTTAGCGATCATGCAGTGGCAAATACCGTTGCAAAAACCGTAAAGCCCGAAATTGTGAGCGGGAGCCATGGTATGGTTATCATCTTGTCCGGTTTGCTTGCTGCAATATGCTGGAACTTACTTACCTGGTGGTATGGTATCCCTTCTTCATCTTCCCATACATTGATAGGTGGTTTTGCAGGCGCAGCCATAGCAGCGGCCGGTTTTAGCAGTATTGATAGCGCAATGATCATGAAGACTATCATTTTTATTTTACTTGCTCCGCTTATTGGAATGTTCATTGCGATTTTTATCACCTTAGTAACCATTCAACAAAAATTTTGGCTCAAAATTTCAATCATTGTTGTATTGGTAACTGCTTGTGTTTTATTTATCCCTTTCAAAAAAGAATTTGAACGATGGGGCTTACTGGCATTGGGGGTAATATTTGTAGCTGCCTATTCAATTAATCATTTACGTGGCGAAACTGCCGCCAGGACCGGAAATATGTTTAAAAAATTGCAACTGGTTTCTTCTGCTGCTTTTAGCATTGGGCATGGAGGCGCTGATGCACAAAAAGTAATGGGTATTATTACGGTAGCATTAATTGCCGGGGGGCAAATAAATCAATTTAGTGAAATGCCCGATTGGGTTCCATTAGCATGTTATACGGCAATTGGTATTGGTACTTTAAGTGGCGGATGGAAGATCGTAAAAACCATGGGTACAAAAATAACCAAGGTAACCCCATTAGAAGGCGTGTGTGCAGAAACAGCAGGAGCCATTACTTTATTTACTGCAGCAAACTTAGGTGCACCAGTGAGTACCACACATACCATCTCGGGCGCAATTATGGGAGTAGGGGCTACCAAACGGCTCAGTGCTGTTCGCTGGGGCGTTACCGTAAGCCTGATATGGGCATGGATACTTACCATACCCGTAAGTGCATTATTGGCAACCCTCTTTTATTTTATATTGAATCATTTCTTTGGTTAAAGCCATCTGCTTTTAAAATCATTTTAAGATCACTCTGTATATGAGTGATATTTTTGTTTTCTTTGCAGGATTCCAAACGGTTATTATGAATAAAATTTTAGTTACCGGAGGATGTGGTTTTATTGGATCACATACCCTGGTAGATCTTATTGAAAATGGTTATCAGGTAATATCGGCCGATAATAATAGCCGCAGCCATATTCAAATATTAAATGGCGTAGAAAAAATTACAGGGGTAAAAGTAAAAAACTACGTAGTGGACCTCTGCAATTTTGATGACACCTGTGCCATCTTCCAGGAAAATCCCGATTTAAAAGGAATTATTCATTTTGCAGCATATAAAGCAGTGGGCGAATCAGTAGAAAACCCATTGATGTATTATGAAAACAATTTAAACTCATTACTTAATTTATTGCGCTGTGCCAATGATTTTAAAATACCACATTTTGTATTTTCTTCTTCCTGTACGGTATATGGTAACCCCGATGAAATTCCGGTAACAGAAAAAACGCCTTTTAAACCGGCAGAATCACCTTACGGAAATACCAAACAAATGGGTGAAGAAATTATACAACATACCATTCATGCGCATCCAAATATTAATGCCATATTACTTCGCTATTTTAATCCAGTAGGCGCACACCCTTCGGCAGAAATAGGTGAAATCCCTATTGGTAAACCGGCAAATTTAGTTCCTGCTATTACACAAACTGCCATTGGAAAACTTTCGCAAATGAAAGTATGGGGCAATGATTATCCTACCCGTGATGGAAGTTGCATAAGGGATTACATTCATGTATGTGATATAGCACATGCACATACACTGGCACTTAATTTAATGCAGCAAAGCAGGAATTCGCTGGATGTTTTTAACCTGGGCACCGGCAACGGTTATACCGTTTTAGAAGTAATAAATAGTTTTGAAAAAGTAAGCGGTAAAAAATTAAATTATCAAATTTCTTCCCGCAGGCCGGGAGATGTAGTGGCCATTTATGCCAATAATGATAAAGCAAAAAACATTTTACAATGGGAACCCCGCTATTCTTTAGAAGATATGATGAAGACCGCCTGGGAATGGGAAGTAAAATTAAAAGAAGATGATAATTTATTTGGCGCTGTAAAAGCAGCGCTAAACTAATAAGCAACATAAATAAATTAACTTGCGCCACATAAAATAAATTACATGAGTTTACAAGACATAGCAGTTACCGGAAAAAAAGATACCCGTAGCGGTTTTGGAGATGGCATACTGGAAGCCGCCCGTGAAAATGAAAATATCGTGGCCCTTACGGCAGACCTGGCAGGATCTTTAAAGCTGGGTGGTTTTATGAAAGAATTTCCTGAAAGGTTTATACAATGTGGAATTGCAGAAGCCAATATGATTGGAATTGCTGCAGGCCTTACCATTGGCGGAAAAATTCCATATACTACTACATTTGCCAATTTTAGTACCGGCAGGGTGTACGACCAAATAAGACAAAGCGTAGCCTACAGTGGTAAGAATGTAAAAATATGTGCATCACATGCCGGCCTTACCCTGGGTGAAGATGGCGCTACACACCAGATATTAGAAGATATTGGTTTAATGAAAATGTTGCCGGGCATGACGGTGATTGTGCCTGCAGATTATAACCAAACAAAGGCCGCAACAAAAGCTATTGCCAATTTTGAGGGCCCTGTTTACTTAAGATTTGGCAGGCCGGTATGGCCCATTTTTACCAAAGAAGAAGATTTTAAAATAGGAAAAGTACAGGTACTGAATGAAGGAAAAGATGTAAGTATTTTTGCCTGTGGCCACTTGGTATGGAAAGCCGTAGAAGCTGCTAAAATTTTAGAAGCAAGAGGTGTAAGTGTAGAATTAATAAATGTACATACTATAAAGCCATTGGATACAGAAGGTATTTTAGCATCTATTAAAAAAACGGGATGTGCCGTTACTGCCGAAGAACATAATATTTATGGAGGCCTCGGTGATAGTATTGCACAAGTGGCTGCCAAAGATTTTCCCATACCCATTGAATATGTAGGTACACAGGATACTTTTGGAGAAAGTGGTAAGCCGGAAGAACTGCTGGTAAAATATGGGTTAGATACAGATAATATTGTGGCGGCCGTTGATAAAGTAATGGCCCGGAAAAAATAATACGATACAAAAAAAATAAAAAACTCAGCTCCGTAAAAGCTGAGTTTTTTTATTCAATAAGTTTACAATTATAAAAAATAAATACCAGATGTTTATCGTATTTCTGCTGCCGGTACTTTGGGTATTGTAAATCCTTTTGTTTTTATTAATTCCATAACGGTTTCAATTGCTTTTTCTAATTGTGGATCTACTCCTTTTGCCATGGCGCCTAAATCTTCTGGCACATTAATATCAGGGTCTACGCCATGCCCTTCTTTAAACCAGCCGTTTTCATCAAACATCCTAAACGAAGGAACGGTAATGCTTCCACCATCAATGAGCGAGGGCGCTCCAGAAATTCCGATGAGGCCACCCCAGGTGCGTGTACCTATCAGGGGTCCTAATTTTTCCTTCTTAAAATAATAAGGAAATGCATCTCCACCCGAGCCACTCCAGCCATTGATAAGCATTACCCGTGGGCCAAATAATACATTGGGCGGCCAATGCCAGGGATGGCCATCACGGGTAGCCCAGAATACGAGGGGTTTACGATTGAGTAATTCAATAAACCGGTCGGGAATTTGGCCACCGTTATTAAATCTTTCATCTACAATCAATGCTTTTTTATCGCTGAGTGCATTTAGCTGCCTTACCAATTCATTTTGTCCATCAATGCCCGTACTGGGTACAAATAAATATCCCACTTCGCCATGTGTGGCCTCATCTACTCTTTTGCGCATACCATCAATCCAGTTGAGATAGCGCAACCTAAATTCACTGCTTAGCGTATTTACAATTGCTGTTTTTGCATCTTTAAAATCAGGTTTCGTATTATACGTAATCTCAACGGTTTTATCAGCCAGCATTGCAAATGCGGCATAAGGTTCCTTATCTGTTTTAATAGGAATTCCATTTACCGCTAAAATATAATTTCCTTCAGGAATATTAATCCCTGAAATATCAAGGGGAGAATGAACTTCGGCATCCCATATCCCGGCACGAATGATTTTACCTACTCTATAATATTCACCATCGGCCTGCCAATTGATGCCGAGGTAGCCTACATTGCTCTTACGCTGACGTTCCAGGTCGCCGCCACCTTGATAAGTATGAGATGAATTTAATTCCCCAATCATTTCGCCAATCAAATAGTTTACATCTTCACGGGTGAGTGCGCTTTCTAATAGCTTGCCATATTTTTCTTTTACCCCTACCCAATTCACGCCATGCATATTGGCATCATAAAAATAATCCCGTTCTAACCTCCACACATCGTTAAACATTTGTTTCCATTCCTGCTTTGGGTCTATTTGCATTACCATATCTGCCACAGGCACCATTTTATCAATCTTAGCATTTTCAGAAACAGGAATTACTGCATATTTACCTGCAGCATTTACCAAGGCCTTATCGGTATTATAATTTAATATATAGTTATTTACCTTACTCATTACATTTTTCTCTTCCTTTTTGTCCAGGTCATAATATTTAAGGGCAGCAGCCTCTTCATCAGTACCGGGATTACCATAGCGTAAATAATAAATTTTCTCTTTGGTAGCCTGCAGGTTGCCGATATTACCGGGCTTTACTGGTAGCAGGTATAATCGCTCTTCCATAGCATCAAAATCAATTATGGTATTTTTTGCAGCTTGTTTTAATTCTGCTATGCCTTTTTCTTTTTTCTTTTTTACCACTTTTGCAGAATCTGCTTTTGGCAATTTCTCTTCTTCGGTAATTTTAAAAGTTACGGTATCATTTTTAGGAGCCAGTACATAATCGGTACTTTTCTGCAGGCTTATTACGCCCAGCATTGTTGTATTGGGATACACAAAAGTATTATCCAGATCAGAGTAAACGGGATTAAAATTTTGGCCTGTTAACAGGTATAAATATTTACCACCCGGATCGAACACAGGATTGGTTGCAGTATAAAAGCCGGAAGTAACGGTATGCGATTTTTTTTCATCTGCATCATAAATAAATATGCCTTCATGTTGATTTTCTAAATCCCTGTGATATGCCAGGTAGCGGCTATCGGGCGACCAACTGGATTTAAAATTCTGCAATTGCCCATCTGCCCAGCGCAAGGCCTGATCCACCTTATCAATTGTTCCATTGCTAAGGGTAATAATCTGTATTACACCTGCCTGGTCAATGCAGGCAATTTTTTTACTATCCGGCGACCAAAAAGTATGATACCTGAAACCGTTTTTATAATTGGTTATTTTTTTAGCCGGTAATTCATTTTTCAGGTCTTTGATATAAAGCTGGTATTCCCCTGTTTCATCACTCCACCAGGCCAGTTTGGTACCATCCGGCGACCAGGAAGGATCCCGATCTGCTGCATTGGAACTGGCTGTAATATTTTTTACAAAGCCTTCTGTTGCCGGCAAAGAAAAAATATCGCCCCTTGCTTCCATTAAAACCCTGTTACCATCGGGGCTGATGTTAGCATTAAAAATAAGGGATTGTACATTTTCTGCTCTGTTTCGCACCGCCATTTCATCGGTTGCTATTTGAATATCTACTTTTTTATCGTTGCCCGAAGCAATATTAAACAAATGAATAAAGCCGCCTTGTTCATATACAATATCGGCGGGGCCGGAAGCTGGAAATTGAATATCGAAGTCAGTATAGTATGTTAATTGTTTACGGCTACCATTGTTCAAATCGTAACTCCACAGGTTCATCCGGTTTTCTTTACCACGGTCACTTATAAAATAAACGTTACCTCCAACCCACATTGGGAATTCTTCACCTGCATCGGTATCGGCAGAAATATTTTTTGATGTGTTGGTTTTAAAATCAAAAATATAAATATCAGCAGTAGTGCCGCCCCGGTAGCGTTTCCAGTTACGAAAAGCCTGAGACCGGAAAACTATGGCAAGCTGGCTTCCATCGGGAGAGTAGGAACCATATTCGGCATAGGCTAAAGGAAGTTTTGTTGCCGGGCCACCATTAGGATGAATGGTATAAAACTGGTTAAATCTTTCTTTACCACTTTCCCGACCAGGAGCAAATAATATATTTTTGCCGTCTGGCGTCCAATCAACCACCCGGTCGGTACCGCCAAAATAAGTTAGTCTTACGGGTAGCCCTCCCAGGATGGTAGTGCGAAACACATCAAAATTACCATCGTAGTTTGCGGTAAATGCTACATTTTTCCCATCAGGAGAAAACCTGGGAAATGATTCCTGGCCCGCGGGTGAACTGATTTTATATGCTTGTCCGCCGGTTTTAGCAACTACCCACAAATCATTTGCATAGCTAAATACAATTTCTGAGGCAGATACATCGGGGAATCTAAAAAGGCCCGCATTGTTTTGAGCATTCAGATCTGAACAAAAGCATAAAATTAATATCGATAATATAAACTTCATAAACAAAAGTTTGATTCTATCAGAAAGGTAATTATTTAACTGTTCACAAAATCAAATTTTTTTGTGAATGGAGGTTAGAAAAAGATTGTAGTCTTTGAATTTGGGATTATAGGTTTAGTATAAAATTTATACCATAATAATTTATTGATAAATAACCAACGGGGAAAAACCCCATAAAAACGGGAAATATCCCCATAAATAATTTTACTGGTTACCCTAATTTGCTAAAACAAAGCACTTTTATGAAAATGAAAAAATTTACCCCTCCCCCCGCAAAATAAGCGACTTCCTTTATTTCTTTGCAAATAGTGCATTTAAAAATAATGGTAACAGCCCTCATCAATATAACGCTGCAATTAATTTGACCAATATTAGTAAAACACAATTTACAGGTGTTATAAATAATTTATTGGCGCATGAAAATGATGAATATAATTTATATAATAATAATTGTACTAGTTTAGCATTAAACGCTTTCAATACTTTAATAACTCCACAACTTGTTATTGAACCATTTTATGTACAAATTCCCGGCACAACAAATCTATTAGTTTTCATGCAGTCACCTCAAAAACTCTATAAGGCAATTGAAACAATAACGCCAGGAACAGGAATTATTAAAGAATTTCAAGTGGTGAATGATGCACCATTTAACGACCAAATTTGTCAATAATGAAAAAAAAATAAAGAATCTACTTTGGATAATATTACCTGTAATATTAATTACCAACTGGCAGGGTTTTAAAAATATTACAGGAATTAATGATTGGTATTATTTATATAGTAATCAATCAGGTACATTTACTGCATTCGAGGAACCCAAATTCGAAAGAAATTTTAAAAAACCAGAAAATGGTTTTTTTACATTAAATTCTCCTTATCCTTACACTTGTGATTCTATTCCAAAAGGTGACACAATTGTATATAGGCTCTTTGCAATAAATCCATTAAAATTTTGGCGATGGGGAGAATTTCTTTTTAATTGGCGATACCGACTACCTTATACCAATTGGGAAAAAGTAGAAAGTAGAAGAGGATATGGTATATTAAAATTTCAAAGAACTTGTCAAATGTTTTAGTGCAATTATCATTTACCCGTTTATTGTACAAATCCCTTCCATTACTTCACAGACTCCGTATATCTTTATGGAATCGCCTCAAAAGTTGTATAAGGCGATTGAAAATTTTCCTCAGGCATTGATGGCCGCCAGAGCAACATTAAAAACAGCTCAGGCAGGTTTGATTAATTCTGGATTTAGTCAAACTCATTTTAATTTTATAGTTTCCAATTTACCGGCTCCTGTTAACAATACAAATTATAATCTTCTTTTTGATGTCTGGTTTACTATATATTGTATAAATACTAAATTAGAGCATCAAGAATGGTCTAATACTAGAGTTTATTTAGCTGCTACACTGGAAGTAGTACACATACTATTAGATGTGGGTGGTATGGTGCCAGTAATAGGAGAAGTTGCTGAACTAACCAATGGCGTTGTGTCTCAACCATTGAAAGATAGAATTCTCGAAGAAAATTGCACTGGCATAATATTTAGAGAAGTGAACGAAAGGTATCCATAGGTAATTTTAGATGTACTTAATTTTTAAAATAGAACCTCGCCAGTGCAAACGCATTGATAAATAACCAAATAATGTTATAAAAAATATGAAGTTTAAAGACTATAAAATAGCGATGAAAAAGAAGTAGGGTACACTTCTCAAATGATAGAACCAATTTTTGAAGGTTAGTTTGACGATAATAACCAACTTTGGAATTAGGGTATGCGTAAAGTAGGGAAAACTTTATCAATTTCAAAAGCCACATCTATTAAATAATAAAAATTCTGTGAGCAAACACAGGATTTTATTTAAAACTATAAAAAAATTATTTACTCAGGTGCATACTTCTTTCTTTATACAATTGCCGAAAGTATGGGTCTCTCAGGTCTTTAATAAAACGGATTGCTTCTCCCGTACTTTTCATTTCGGGGCCTAATTCTTTATTTACACCGGGGAATTTATTAAAAGAAAATACAGGTTCTTTAATCGCAAATCCTTTTAGGTTTTTTTCAAAAGTAAAATCTTTCAACTTTGCTTCACCCAGCATTATTTTGGTGGCAATATTCAAATAAGGGATTTGGTAAGCCTTGGCAATAAATGGTGTAGTGCGGCTCGCCCTGGGATTGGCTTCAATTACATATACAGTACCATCTTTAATTGCAAACTGGATGTTAATGAGCCCCAGAATATTAAGCGACCGGGCTATTTTTTCAGCATGTTCTTCCATGGTTTGTACAATTAACGGAGAAAGATTAAACTGTGGTAATACCGCATTGCTATCACCGCTGTGAATTCCTGCCGGCTCAATATGTTCCATCACTCCCATAATATGAAAATCTTCTCCATCAAAAATGGCATCAATCTCGGCTTCCTGGCAACGGTCTAAAAAATGATCAATCAAAATTTTATTTCCAGGCAAGTGTTTCAATAAACTTAACACTCCTTTTTCCAGTTCTTCATCATTCAATACAATTCGCATACGCTGGCCGCCCAATACATAGCTGGGCCTTACCAATACGGGATAGCCTACCTGGTGCGCCACTTCAATAGCATCATCGGTATTAAACGCTGTGCCATACCTGGGATAGGGAATATTTAATTCTTTCAGCATATCGCTAAAGCGGCCACGGTCTTCGGCAATATCCATATTATCGAAACTGGTACCATATATTTTAATCCCTTTTTCATGAATTAATTTGGCCAGTTTTAATGCGGTTTGGCCACCCAATTGTACGATCACACCATCGGGTTTTTCATGATCAATAATTTCACGGATATGTTCCCAAAATACGGGTTCAAAATAAAGTTTATCAGCAATATCAAAATCGGTAGATACTGTTTCGGGGTTACAATTTACCATGATGGCTTCATAACCGCACTCTTTAATAGCAAGTAAACCATGCACACAACAATAATCAAATTCTATACCCTGGCCAATGCGGTTGGGGCCACTACCCAGTACAATTATTTTTTTCTTTTGTGATGGTATGGATTCATTATGCTGTAACCCATCTTTTTTTAAAGATTTGTTCGGTAACTCAAAACAAGAATAAAAATATGGTGTCTTTGCTTCAAACTCTGCGCTGCAGGTATCTACCATTTTATAGTCCCGCATCAGGCCCATCTTTTTACGCCTTTCATATAATGCATTTGCATCTTCTTCCATCATGATGCGTACAATCTGTTCATCGCTAAAACCCAGCATTTTGGCTTCGGTTAAAAGATCATCGGGAAGGGTTTGTAAATTATATTTTGAAATGGCTCTTTCGCAATCGCAAATTTCCTGAATTTGATAAATAAACCAACGATCAATTAATGTGCTTTCACAAATCCGTTTTACGCTTGCGCCCGCCATCAGCGCATCTTTTATCCTAAATATGCGGTCCCATTTTGGGATCTTGATATATTCAATCAGTTCATCGGCATGCATGAGGCTTTTGCCATAATAACCCAGGCCCACGGCTTCGTTTTCTAAACTCTGACAAGCTTTTTGTATCGCTTCGGCAAAGTTCCTACCAATTCCCATTACTTCTCCTACACTTTTCATTTGAAAACCGAGGGTATCATCAGCGCCTTTGAATTTATCAAAATTCCACCTGGGGATTTTTACAATCACATAATCCAGCGCCGGTTCAAAATAGGCAGAAGTAGATTCTGTGATTTGGTTTTTTAATTCATCTAAATTATAACCAATAGCCAGCTTAGCTGCAATTTTTGCAATGGGATATCCGGTTGCCTTACTTGCTAAAGCAGATGAACGGCTTACCCTGGGGTTAATTTCCACCACAATAATTTCTTCAGTTTGCGGGTTCATGGCAAACTGTACATTACAACCGCCGGCAAAATTTCCCAAATTACGCATCATATCAATGGCTGTATTGCGCATGAGTTGATATACCGTATCACTTAGCGTCATCGCAGGGGCTACGGTAATACTATCGCCGGTATGCACCCCCATGGGATCAAAATTTTCTACCGTACAAATAATTACTACATTATCATTATTATCCCTTAATAATTCCAGTTCAAATTCCTTCCAGCCAAGTACTGCTTTTTCTACCAGCACTTCATGTATGGGGCTGGCTGTAAGCGCCCGGTTCAAGGCTTCATCTAACTCTTCTTTTTTAAATACGATACCACCGCCTGTGCCACCCAGCGTAAATGATGGCCTCAGCACTAAAGGAAAACCAATTTCCTGCGCAAATTCTTTTCCTTCTAAAAATGAGTTTGCAATTTTTGCAGCACATACAGGAATACCCATTTGAATCATCCATTTGCGAAACTTTTCACGGTCTTCTGCTTTTTCAATGGCTTTTATATCTACACCAATTAATTTTACCCGGTATTTTTCCCAGATGCCGAGTTCATCCACCTCTTTGCAAAGATTAAGGGCCGTTTGCCCGCCCATTGTAGGTAATACTGCGTCAATATTATTTTCTTCCAATATTTGTTCAATACTTTCCACGGTTAATGGCAACAAATACACCCGGTCGGCCATCAGGCTATCCGTCATAATAGTAGCTGGATTACTATTAATTAAAATCACTTGAATCCCTTCTTCCCGTAAGCTACGGGCAGCCTGTGTGCCGCTATAATCAAATTCGCAGGCTTGCCCAATTACAATAGGGCCTGAGCCGATAATAAGTACCGATTTTATGGAAGTATCTTTTGGCATTGATCAGGAAATTTTTTGATGGCGTGCAAAAATACTTTTAAAAAAGGTATGAACGGGAGAGAATTTACACGCTTTTAATGCACAGTAAAATGAAAGTGAGTAAAAAATAATTTTTACATTTTATTTTCATTAAATAGACCAATAAAAAAAAGAATCGCTTAAATATTGCAGATTTTTCATTAAGATTTTTTTTACTTGATAATCTTAAGCTTTATACAACAGCCCTTTCAGTACGTTTCTCTTATTTTTGCCTGAATTGATATGAAAAAAAATATTCCCATACGATTCATTGTCCTGGTATTGGTTGTGGCTCTCCCTTTTATTTTGCAAGCTCAATGGCTCCCTCAAAAAAATTATCCTAAAAATTATTTTGGCTGGCCGGTAAATGCAATAAAAGCGATTGTAGCCAACTTTGGCGAACTCAGGCCCAATCATTATCACATGGGGTTAGATTGCCGAACCGAACAGGTACAAAACAAACAGGTACTCGCCGCTGCAGATGGGTATATTGCTAAAGTAAAAATTGAACCCTGGGGTTTTGGACGGGCCATTTACATAAACCATCCCAATGGTTTGACGACTTTATATGCACATTTAAATAATTTTAAACCCGAACTGGAACAATATGTTCGCCAACAACAATACCGTTTACAAAAATGGCAGGTGTTATTAGATATTCCGGAAAATATGTTCCCGGTAAAAAAAGGTGAGTTTATTGCTTATAGCGGAACAACCGGTGGCTCGCAGGGCCCACATGTACATTTTGAAATAAGAGATACAAAAACAGATAAAGTATTGAACCCACTTTTGTTCAATATGCCGATCAGCGATAAAATTGCGCCGGATATTATTCGTCTTGCCTACTATGACCGCAACCGGAGCACTTATGAACAAATCCCAAAATATGTTGCCATCAAAAAAACAAGTGGTATTTATGGCCCGCATGGCGGCGTGCTAAAAGTAAATACAGGTAAGGTAAGTTTTGCTATTACTGCTTTTGATCGCTATACCGGTTCTACTAACCACAATGGCATTTATGAAGCTGTGTTGTACGAAAACAATAATCCCGTTTGTGGATTCCAGATGGATAGCATTCGTTATGATGAAACCCGGATGCTGAATGCACATATTGATTATAAAACGAAAGCCAGTGGTGGCCCTTATTTACAACATCTTTCCCGATTGGGCGGTACAGCAAACATTATTTATAAAACCAACGAAACAAACGGGGTGATATCATTAGAACCCGGAGAAACCAAAGAGATTAAAATTGAAGTGTATGATGCCGACTTAAATAAATCGGAACTAAAATTCACACTCATAAGAAGCCTCCCCGATGTTGCCTATCGGGCAGAAACAGGTACCCTGTTTGTACCGCAAGCCATCAATGTATTTGAAAATGAAGAAGTGAAGTTTTATTTACCTGAAAACAGTATTTACGATTCATTTTATTTTAAGTACAATAAAATAAGTGTGAATATGGGCAAGCCCGTTCATCAACTACATTATAATACGGTGCCTGTTCAAAATTACTATACAGTTCAAATAAGAGATAATATTCTTTATACGCCATCAAACAAAATGGTAATGAAATGGTTTGCCGGCAGTAAAAATAGTTATAAAAAGGCAGTACCCGTAATTACAGGCCCGGAGAGAGGTTGGTACAGCGCATCATGGCGGGAATTTGGAAATTTTCAATTGATGGAAGACCTGGAACCGCCGGGCATTACGCCTCTGGGTTTTACTAACGGCATGAATACAGCCAGGCTTAAGAAAATATCGTTTGCCGTAAAAGATAATACTGAAGAAATTGAAAAATTTACGGGCTTGCTGGATGGTAAATGGATTTTATTCAGCAATGATAAAGGCCGGGTTTTTGTATATGAATTTGATGAACAATGCGGCCCCGGCGAACACGAATTAAAATTGATGGCAGAAGACCAGGTAGGTAACATTACTGAAAAGACATACCGGTTTACCCGATAAAAAAAATATGGAATGATTACACTTAAAGAAGGCGATAAAGCCCCGGCATTTACCGGCAAAGACCAGAATGATAAGCCCATTTCCTTAAAAGATTATACAGGCAGGAAACTAATTATTTATTTTTATCCTCAAGATGATACGCCTACCTGTACCATACAAGCATGTAATTTAAGAGACAACTATGCCATGCTAAAAAAGGCTGGGTTTGCTATTGTAGGTATTAGCCCCGATGAAGTAAAAAAGCATAAGAAATTTGAGCAAAAATATAATTTGCCCTTCCCTTTAATTGCAGACCCCGAACATCGTATTATTGATAAATATGGAGTTTGGGGTGAAAAGCAATTATATGGGCGTACTTATTTGGGCTTGCACCGAACTACTTTTTTGGTAGATGAAAAAGGGATCATACGCAAGGTATTCTTAAAACCAAAAAGTAAACAACATGCAACAGAAATCCTAAATGCCTGGAATGAATATAAACTTACAAAATAAGCTGGGCCAGGTGCATATCAAAGAAAATTCGTGGCTGGCAAAAATTGCAGCCGCCAAATTACACAGTAAAAAAATGGCCATTGTATGGGGACATACCATTCATTTATGCCATACCCCTAAACATGAATTTCTATCTGATGAAAAATGGGTAAAACATGAGCTATGCCATATAAAACAATTTAAACAATATGGGTTCTTTTCTTTTTTATGGTATTACTTAATAGAATCTATACGCCACGGTTATTATAATAACAAATTTGAAATAGAAGCCCGTGCAGCAGAAACTGCCGATTTTAATTTTAAGTAATATGTATTTAGAAATATTATTGAGCCAGTAACCAAATCAATTCCCCAAATTGATAGGATTCTAAAAATACGCCGTGTTGCAGCAATAACCTACCATCAGCCTGTACAGATTTTACAACGGCTTCAAAAACGATATTATCTTTTTTAAATTTCACAAGTTGATCCTTTTTATACAATACATCGTTATAAGCAGACAAACTAATTTTTTTATTCTCAGCTATATTATTAACCCGGTTCAGTACAAAAAGATGTAAATCCATAGCCAATTGCTCCACATCATAATTTTTACCGGTTATTTGTTTTATTGAAATGGCATTTGTAAGGGTATCATTAAATGATGTTTGGTTTATATTTAATCCTATTCCAATAATACTGCTACTGATATAATTTCCCTGGATTTGGTTTTCAATGAGGATACCCCCTGCCTTTCTGTCATTGATAAATATATCATTGGGCCATTTAATAAAAATATCAGGAAGTTTTAATTGGGTTAAAAAGTCTTTAACCGCTAATGCCACATTTATAGAAAGATCAAATTGAGAATTTACAGTAAGCCCCGGCAACATGTTTACCATGCTAATTGCTATATTTTCGTTTGGTCTGCCATGCCAGGTTCTCCCTCTTTGGCCACGGCCACCCGTTTGTTCCCTTGCAAACCAGGCAATTCCGTGTTTCGCCATTCCTTCATGCAACTTTGCCATGGCATAGTTGTTGGTACTATCCACAGTGTTTAAAATATGAAAAAGCTCGTTTGGCGGCATGATAGGTAAAAAAGAAATAGTAATTTTGAACTTATCGCAAGCTACTTTATTTTGAGCCCGGTACAGGAATAAAAATTACTGTTTATTACGCAACATAAAAATATAACATTTGAATAATTTGACCGCATTAGAGAGCCGTAAAAAAAGCATAACCCGACTTACCCGAAACAGTAAAATTTTCAAAACCATAATACATGCAATTGAAGAAAAGAAAGGGGAAAAGATTGTGAGCCTGGATTTAAGAAAGATCCCTGAAGCCGTGTCAGATTTCTTTATTGTTTGTGAAGCAAATAATACAACCCAGTTAAGGGCCATTGCCGATTCGGTAGAATATGAAGTAAAACAAAAATGCGGTGAACTTCCTTATAAGCATGAAGGAAAACAAGCGCAACAATGGATCTTGATTGATTATATAAATGTGGTGGTGCACATTATGATGCCCGATCCCCGTAAATTTTATCAGCTGGAAGAAATGTGGAGTGATGCCCCCATGATGGAACACGAATAATTTAAAATAAGTAACCACCTAATAAAATGGTGCCATAACAAATGAATAAGCAAACTAATAATAAAAAAATGCTACCCGAAAAACCCGGCATAGGAAACGAGGATCCACAAAATAAAAAACCAAAGTTTAATATTTATTGGATATGGGGCCTGGTTTTTTTAAGCCTTATCACTTTTACCCTGTTTAGAAACGCCAACAGTAGCGGCGTAGAAACATTTCAACAGAGTTTTTATGAAATGGTAAAACAAGGAGATGTAAAATTGATTACCGTTATTCGTAATAAAGATATTGTAAGGGTTTCTATTAACCCCGATAGCTTAAAAGCCAAGTCATCTTTTTACAGTAATATCCTGAATACAGCAAACGATGATAAGAGATACGACATATCAAAAAAACTGGCAGAACCACAGTTGTATTTTTCGATTGCCGATTCAAAATCTTTTGCCGCCGACTTGCAGGAATTTTATAAAAAGAACCCAAATATACCCGAAGTAAAACAAGATGCCAGTAGCGAAGGAGAAGGTTGGGGCCAATTGCTGAATACCTTATTGCCCATCTTTTTATTGGTATTGGTTTTTGTGATGATGATGCGCAAAATGAACGGCCCAGGTGGTGCAGGAGGCCCGGGTGGTATCTTTAATATTGGTAAATCTAAAGCCACATTATTTGATAAAGGCACTCGTGTAAATATCACATTTGCCGATGTAGCGGGGCTTGACGAAGCCAAAGTAGAAGTGATGGAAATTGTAGATTTTTTAATGAACCCAAAAAAATATACGAACCTGGGAGGTAAAATTCCAAAGGGCGCCTTATTGATTGGCCCTCCCGGTACCGGTAAAACTTTATTGGCAAAAGCGGTTGCCGGCGAAGCACAGGTTCCATTCTTTAGCCTGAGTGGTAGTGATTTTGTAGAAATGTTTGTGGGTGTGGGTGCCAGCAGGGTAAGGGATCTTTTTAAGCAAGCGAGGGAAAAAGCGCCTTGTATTATTTTTATTGATGAAATAGATGCCATTGGGCGTGCAAGGGGTAAAAATGTGATGATGAGTAACGACGAAAGAGAAAATACGCTGAATCAATTATTGGTAGAAATGGATGGCTTTGGTACCGACCTGGGCATAATTATCCTGGCTGCTACTAACAGGCCTGATGTTTTGGATAGTGCATTACTCAGGCCGGGCCGTTTCGATAGGCAGATATCAATTGACCGTCCCGATTTAGTAGGAAGAGAAGCCATCTTTAAAGTGCATTTAAACCCTATTAAAATTTCACAAACCCTCGATATTCATAAACTGGCAGAACAAACACCCGGTTTTGCGGGCGCCGATATCGCCAACGTATGTAATGAAGCGGCTTTAATTGCGGCAAGAAAAAATAAAGAAGCTGTGGACATGAGCGATTTCCAGGATGCGATTGACCGGGTAATTGGAGGGCTAGAAAAAAAGAATAAGATCATTTCTCCCGATGAAAAAGAAATTATTGCCTATCACGAAGCCGGCCATGCAATATGCGGCTGGTTCCTGGAGCATGCTTATCCTTTATTAAAAGTTACGATTGTTCCCCGTGGTTCTGCAGCGCTGGGCTATGCACAATACACACCTAAAGAACAATACTTATACAATACTGACCAGTTAATGGATCAAATTTGTATGACACTGGGTGGCAGGGCAAGCGAAGAAATTTTCTTTGGTAAAATAAGTACCGGCGCCAGCAATGATTTACAACAAATCACAAAAATTGCTTACAGCATGGTAACTATGTATGGCATGAATGATAAGGTAGGAAACATCAGTTTTTATGATCCGCAACAAGAAAATTATTTTACCAAACCATATAGTGAAGAAACAGGTAAAATGATTGATGAGGAAGTAAGGAAACTGGTAGAAACTGCGTATAACAAAACAAAAGAACTGTTAACGAAATATCGCTGGGCAGTTGAAAAACTTGCAAAAGAATTATTGGTGAAAGAAGTATTATTTAAAAGTGATGTGGAGCAACTGATTGGTAAACGCCCTTATGAAGAAAAAAAACTTTTAGAAGATCCTGTAAAGCCCGAAGATGCCGTAGCGCTTCCTGAACCCAATACCGGGATTCCAGAAACATTAAAAGATCCCCCTGCGATTTAACAGGCATTTAATCAAGGCCATGCAATCGAACCAGGCAAAAGAAAATATTTTAAAAAAAATCCGGGAAGCTTTAAGCCATCCTGTTCCCCTTCCTTATAGCGGCAGTGAAGGACAGGAATCTGTATTTACTACCAGCACAGAGGATGATACCGTAACTTTTGCCGAAGAATTTACAAAATTGCAGGGTAAATTCATTTACTGTACCAATGAAGAAATATTATGGCAGCAATTACAGTCACTTCTTTTACAACAGCAATTAGAAAAAATTTATTGTACTGAACCTTTATTCTTACCTGCATTAAAACAGTTAGGTACAATGCTTACAAGCGACCTTGCTCATTGCGATGCTTCTATCACCGGTTGCGAATACCTGGTAGCCCGAACAGGGAGTATTGTATTGAGTGCCGCACAAGCCACCGGGCGTACTGCCAGTGTATATGCCCCGGTTCATATTTGTATTGCGTACAATCATCAATTGCTGTACGACATAAAAAATGCCCTCCAGTTTTTAAAAGAAAAATACAAAGATCATTTCCCATCATTGATAACATTTGCTTCAGGCCCCAGCCGCACAGCAGATATAGAAAAAACCCTGGTAACCGGCGTACATGGGCCAAAAGAAGTGTATTGCTTTTTGGTAGAAGGTTAACTTTGTAGCATATCCTTTCAAAATAATTTTCTCTTTTCTGTCGGCCGGGATACTAACAGTGCAAAAAAAATTAGCTAAAGTTATTCAATTAGTATTTTCGTCAAAAAGCAGTTTTTAATATTTTAAAAAAAATCATTACAAATATTTTTTTGCAAAAAATGATTCAAACAAACTACGGGGTTTTTCCCGTAAAAAATTAGGGTTTTTCCCCATTGTTTGGAATGAGATGTTTCCCTATGTTTGTAAAATAGTTTTTAACCCTTAACCAAATGTTTATGAAATTTAAAGTTATCCCCCCCCCCGCAGAGTTTTTGGATTTCTCACAATCCTAACAATTGTGTTATTTGCAGCTTGTAAAAAAGCAGATTTTGCACAAAAAAGTAGCTTGCAAAATGAAGAAAAGTTTTTTAAACTACCGGCAAATGCTCGTCCGGAATTAAAGCGCATAGTGGAAGACCTGAAAATAAAAAATAAAATTCATCCTCCTATTAATGAATTTATTGCTAGTGAAGGGTACCCGCTT
>Ga0138256_10001935_pt1 | contig 22289 bp, 21 predicted proteins | sample KNB2016incub_MG_FD_105486 | JGI IMG/M metagenome (GOLD analysis project Ga0138256, IMG submission 105486) | Active sludge microbial communities from wastewater in Klosterneuburg, Austria - KNB2014incub_MG | ecosystem: Engineered > WWTP > Activated sludge > Unclassified | place: Austria... | reverse complement strand
CCTGCGTAAGCGGGCGGTCAGTTCTTGTCAGAACCGCCTGCGTAAGCGGGCGGTCAGTTCTTGTCAGAACCGCCTGCGTAAGCGGGCGGTCAGTTCTCGTCAGAACCGCCTGCGTAAGCGGGCGGTCAGTTCTTGTCAGAACCGCCTGCGTAAGCGGGCGGTCAGTTCAATCAAACTCAGGCAACGGCCCGCCTTGCCCATTCAGAACATAGTTTGATGCAGCTCCGACGTGCTCCTCTGTCCAAAGATAACGTCTGCTGCCCTTATCAACCCAAGGGCTGTGAGTATGCTCCCAAATACCGACCTCACGCAGCCTTCGAGTCGAGTATGCTTTCAGGTCGTTTAGCATCTTGGCCGAATCACAATTTCCCGATATTACTACATGTACATGATTCGTTCGGACGGCAAGAGCGATCAGACACCATTCGCGAAATATACAGACTTCCTTTATAGCGGCCTCAACAATCATCCTGGCTTTAGCGTTAAGTAAATAGGGTTCTGATTTAAGCCTCGCGGAATGAATGTCAGAGCGGGCCCCGCTTACTACCGCTCGCGGCCCGCCATATTTGTTATGGTACTTGTCTATTGAGCCGCGTTCGTCTCCGGGCAACCATGTTCCGTATGTCCGGAACGTGATCAGAAAGGCCATCGGCTCGTCTGTGTCGTTCCACTTGCTCATATCGAATCGAACTGGCCGCCCGCTTACGCAGACGGTTCCGACATGAGCGTATCGAGCGGCGTGTATTCGAGGCCTTGCGATTCGGCGACGGCCTCGTACGTTAGCTTGCCTGCGTAAGTATTCACGCCTTCGCGCAAACCGGCGTCATCCTTGATCGCCTGCTCAAAGCCTTTATTTGCGAGATCGAGAGCATACGGCAGCGTCGCATTCGTCAATGCGAATGTCGAAGTACGTGGAACCGCACCCGGCATATTCGCAACACAATAATGAAGCACGCCTTCCTCGAAGAACGTCGGGTTCGAGTGCGTCGTCGCATGCGTCGTCTCAAAACATCCACCCTGATCGACCGCAACGTCCACGAGCACGGAGCCGGACGGAACGAGATGCAGCATATCGCGCGTTACGAGCTTCGGAGCCGAGGCGCCGACAACAAGCACCGCTCCGATAACGAGATCCGCGTGCGAGATCGCATCTTCGACCGCATAGCGAGAAGATGCAAGCGTCTGAACCTTCGAAAGGAAAATGTCGTCGAGTTGACGCAGACGGTCAAGATTTCGATCGATGATCGTAACTTTTGCTCCCAGGCCGACTGCCATTTTTGCGGCTTCCGTGCCGACGATACCGCCGCCGAGGATGACGACATTCGCCGCCGGCACGCCCGGTACGCCGCCGAGCAGAATGCCGCGGCCGCCGTTCATCTTCTCAAGATACGTCGCACCGACCTGCACAGACATACGGCCCGCAACCTCGGACATCGGCGTCAAAAGCGGCAGACGGCCGTCCTTCGTGATCGTCTCGTAGGCAACGCCCGTTACTTTCCGCTCGAGCATCTGCTTCGTGAGTTCAGGTTCCGGAGCAAGATGCAGGTACGTAAAAAGCAGATGGTTCTCACGCAGACGCGGATATTCAGGAGCGATCGGCTCCTTGACCTTCACGATCATCTCGCCCGTCTGCCAAACTTCGTCCGCGGTGTTCAACAACTTTCCGCCGGCCTTTACATACTGCTCATCCGCGAACCCAGAGCCTTCGCCCGCAGTTTTCTGTACAAACACTTCGTGTCCCGCACGCGTCAAGTCCTGGACGCCCGCAGGCGTTAGGCCTACGCGATATTCGTTGTCCTTGATCTCTTTCGGAAGACCGATCTTCATCTCTTATTAGCTCCTAAATTAGGGGATTTAACATAACAGATGATTTTACGATTTTTAGCGGCATTCTAAAAGCCTAGGCGTCTCCCCGCTGCAAAGGGCGGCCCGCCGGAATCGGACGGATTCGGCTAGCGGCTGCTTCCGACAAACGCCGGACGATCTGCGGGAACGCGAGGCGTCGGCTATCGCTTTAGATATTCGAGCAGAACGACGGCGTCGTTGTGCGCTTCGTCCTTGGCGGAATAGACGAGTGTTACGGTTTCGGCCAACGCCATCTCGCGTATGGAATCAACAAGCTCGGCGTTCTCGTGAAGTTCTCTCTTGTAGCGCGTCTGGAATTCTTTCCATTTTTCTGGATCGTGCCCGAACCACTTACGAAGCTCCGTGCTCGGCGCGATCTCCTTCATCCAGAGATCGATCCGCGCCTTCTCTTTTGAGATGCCCCGCGGCCACAAACGGTCGATCAATATCCGTTTACCGTCCGTCGCCGCAGGCTCCTCATAAGCTCTTTTCATACTCAAAGACATTACAAGACCTCTTGATTTCGAGTATATGCCCTTTGAAACAAATTACGCATACTCTTGACTCAAACGTGCGAGAGCGAGAGCCGCGATCGCAAGGCCGAGGTCACGCAATGCAACGTCGAAATACCCCGGTATCATCAACAGGTTAATGATGATCGCGACCAGCCAAAGCATCACGACATACGCAAAGATCTTCGGCCGTAAGAACACGCCGATGCCCGCGACGATCTCGATCACGCCGACAACGTACATAAATTCGTGCCCGTGGCCGCCGAGCATATTGTTCACGACGCCGGGAAGATACTGATCCCAGTTCACAAGCACGTGAAAGAATTTATCCAAGCCCGCCGCGATCGGCGCCACGATGAACGCGAACTTCAAGAGGTGAAACGCCTGATATCCCGCACTCGTCTTGTCCGCGGCCTTTTCTTCGGCGATCGTACCCGCTGCTGTCATTATTGTTTCCATTTTTCCCTTCCTTTTAACCTTTGTTATCAGCGAAAATCCATTGCTGTAATCGCAGAATATTCCTATTGTCCTAATAAGTCAAGAACTCTTTTGACTTATTGTAATATTCCGTCGAATTTGTTATTTTTGAGATCGAGGGACTATGGCTCTGACGAAGTTTGATGAGAGGTTTTTTTCGAGCACGAGAGGCCGCATAGTGCTGGAACTGCGCAGCGGAGACCGCACGGTCAACGACCTCGCGGACGCTCTGAGTATCACGGATAACGCTGTCCGCGCACATCTTTTGGCGCTTGAACGCGATCATCTCGTGATGCAGAAAGGAATGGTTAAGGGGTTTCGCAAACCGCATTTCATTTACGGGCTTGCAGAGGATGCGCGGCACCTTTTCCCCGCAGCTTACGACTCGCTCTTGAACCGTCTTCTTGCGGGCTTCAAAAATAACTTAACGCCAAAGGCTTTCCTAAAGACGTTGCGCGAGGTCGGCAAAGGCATCGGCAAGGATGCGCCGGAAGACTCTAAAGCGACCGCCGCGAAAAGGATCGAAACCGTAATTTCTACCCTCGGCGAACTCGGCGGTTCGGCCGCCGTCGTTCATGAGAACGGCAAGGTCGTTATCGCGAGTGAATGCTGTCCGTTCGCAGATGTTGTCGCGGAACACCCGGAGGTATGCAAGGTCGCAGAGAGCCTCGTCGCGGAGATCACCGGTCGAGAAGTTACAGAATGTTGCGATCGAAACGGCCTCCCAAAATGCCGCTTCGAGATCGGCAAAAGCTGACCGCTAACTTGCCGGAAAGCTCTCCCCTCGCCGAGCAGAAAAGCTCCGCCTCCATTGCAGAAGCCCGCGCGTCAGCAAGGGCGTAACACTCAACCCGACCCGATCCCGCGGCTTGCCGCCCCCAATGTGCGGAAGGGCAGAGCCTTTCCGCACATCGATGGGCATAGAACAAAAAGAGAGTTATGCCTCCAATAGCACCTTGGGGTTTTTCTTGGCGATAGACAGCAATTTAAGGCTCGCTCCGCTGGGCTTACCGAGGCCCTGTTCCCAGGATTGTACGGTCCGTTTGGAAATGTTGAGGTAGTTGGCAAAAACGGCCTGGGAGACATTCAGGCGTGCGCGGAGATTCGCGATCTCTGTCGCCGACAGCTCTTTTGGCGGATTGGGAAGTTCTGTCGTACGAAGGTCGGCCCGCCTGCCTTCGGCGTGATCGATCGCAGCCAGAAGGCCGGACCTTACTCCCTCGAAAAACTCGTTGGTCTTTTCAGTCTTTTTCGCCATATAGCCCTTTTAATTCTTTTACTAGCACCCCTAATTCATTGCGTTCTGCTTTAGAGAGATTGGCTTTTTCATTCTTGTCGAAAAAATGGAGCAGATAAATTATTCCTGCGATCTCGATGTAAACATACACATATCGGAATCCGCCTCTCTTCCCTCTTGCCGAAGACCTCTCGCCAATGCGTGCCTTGCGAGCACCTGCACAACCGGTCATTAGGACACCGAGTTCCGGGTTAAGCACGAGTTCGCTTTGAAGTGCGAAGAGCACGTCGAGCGAGGCCAGCTTATCGATTCGTCTAGTAAAGCCGGGTGCTTCAACAAAATGAATCAACTTCGACTTCATTAAGACCAACTATACTGTTTAATAGTATAGATGTCAACCCGGGAATGAAGCGGTTTGATACGTTATTCCGCGGCAAAGTCCTCAAAGATAAAGCCGCCTTTACGCACCTTCTCCTTAAATTTCTCGATCGTCGGATATTTATTTTTTGTATTTACAGCCCTGAGGATCAGACGCATCTGGCCGGGCGGCCCTTTTGGTTCGAGCGCATGCCAAGCCGGATGTTTCGCGCTCCACGCGACCATCTCGACAATGATCGGGATCAGATCGATGCCCCGTTCCGTCGGCTCGAATATTTCTTTGCGACGATCGCGACCGTCCGGTTGTCGCAGGATCAAGCCTTGCTGTTCGAGGTATTCAAGGCGCGAGGCCAGGATATTCGTTGCGATCCGTTCATCTCGATTCAGAAGGTCGCCGTAGGTTCGCTTCCCCCAAAAAAGGATATCGCGCATAATAATGAGCGACCATTTATCGCCGAGTCTTTCGACCGCGAAATTCACAGGGCAATCGGAACGCATTGGGATATTTGCATCTCCATCCATAGCAACGATCATAACATAACTTGCATCGTGCAAGTAACCTTACTTGCATTCTACAAGAAGGCTGTGGTAGATTCTGTCTCTCTTTCACAAGAAATTTTTAGGAGAATTACAAATGCCAAAAATGAATCCATACCTGAACTTCAAAGACAGTTGCGAGGAAGCCTTCGAATTCTACCGCTCGGTTTTCGGCGGTGAATTTATGATGAAGATGCGAATGGGCGACACCGATATGGGAATGCCTGTGCCCGAAGAGGCAAAGAACCTCATATTGCACATCTCTTTGCCGATCGGCGACAACATCCTTATGGGGAGCGACGCTCCGGACGGCGTATGCCCGCTCCCGTTGGTTGCGGGCAACAATTTCTCGATCTCGATCTCGGCCGAGAGCCGCGAGGAGGCGGACCGCATCTTCGGCGGCCTTTCGACAGGCGGAAATCCGTCGATGCCGATGGGCGTAATGTTCTGGGGTTCGTATTGGGGAATGTTGACGGACAAGTTCGGCGTTAACTGGATGGTGGAGCATCAGGAAAGCCCGCAAGCCTAATTCTTCTCACGCGAACCCGACGCGAAAGGGAGCCGCCCGCGCTCCCTTGCCTCTTTTTCACGTTTCGCTCAAAGCCCGCGAATTTGCTACGCTTTTCGCTTATCTAGTAGTTACGCTGTTTTTATGGATGAAAGCCCGAGTGAACCGCAGATCGAAAGCGAATCGCCCACCGAAACAAAGTCCTCGAAATTCGACCGCTCGATCGTCGAAGGCCCTTTGACCTCCGCCGTCTGGAAGATCGCGTGGCCGGCAGTTTTTACGAACATCATCAGCGGAATGCAAGGCTGGGTCGATCACATAATGGTCGGCCATCTGCTCGGTTACAAAGCGAACGCGGCGATCGGCGTCAGCTTTCAGATCTTCCTCGTCGTGATCGTTTTCGTCTCGTCGATATTTATCGGAATGAGCGTTCTCGTCGCCCGTTTTGCGGGTGCGGGCGATCAGGAGAAGGTGAACCGCACTGTCTATCAGGGCTTTTTGACGTGCTTTTTTCTAGCGATCGGGATACTTGCGCCGATCGGATATTTCGCGGCGCCGCACCTGCTTGCATTCGTTACGCACGATGCGACCGTCATCGAAGACGCGCTTCCGTTTCTAAGGATAATGTTCACGTGCAGCTTCGGGATGCTCATCTATTTTATGCTGAGCGGAGCGCTTCGTTCGGCGGGCGACGCCAAAACGCCGATGGCTCTCGGCATCGTGATGACGGTGCTGAACCTCATTCTCAACATTATTTTTATTCGCGGACTCGGGCCCGTCCCGTCGTTCGGCGCCGCGGGGGCTGCCATCGGGACTTGCATCGCGTCGGGCACGGTCGGCCTTTTCTCGCTCTACAAACTTTACGCCGGCAGTTGGGTCGTTAGCTTTCCAAAGAGCGGTTACGCGCCGGACTGGGGCATCATTCGCGAACTTTTCAGGTTCGGGCTGCCCGCCGGATTTCAGGGTGTCGCGATGAATATCGGCGGCGTGCTGATGCTCACGTTCATGGGGTCGGTAACGAACGGGGCAGCTGCACAGGCGGCATTCGCGGTCGGTTACGGCCAACTCTTTCTGCTCGTCTCCTGGTCTTCGAACGCGCTGATGGGAGCAGCCGGTGCGGTCGTCGGGCAGAACATCGGCGCGGGTTTTCCTGACCGTGCCGCAAGGTCGGTTCGTCTCGCGTCAAGATTCGGAATGATCGGCGCAGCTGTCGTCGGATTCTTCTTTTTGTTCTTCCCGGCTAATATGCTCGCGATCTTTGGGCTTACGGACCCCGTGGTCGTTGAGGTCGGCGCGAATCTTCTCCGCGTTCTCAGCATCTCGGGATTCTTTATCACGACCGCGCTCTCATACACGGGCGGCCTTCAAGGCGCGGGCGATACAAAGAGTCCGCTCTACATCTCAATAGTCTCGCAAGTCATCGTGCCCTTGAGCATCTGCTTCGTGATCCGCGAGACGAGTACGCTGGAGCCGATACATATTTGGCTCGCCGTACTCGCCGGACACGTAACCCGCTGCATCCTGAGCGTCGTGCGTTTCAACCAAGGAAAATGGCGGACGATCAAAGTGAACATCGACCGCCAAGCTGCTTGATAGCACGTGTATGAAAACGTGCGCGTCTTTCAAAAAAAAAGCAGTTTGCCGCTTCGCACTCAGGAGTTACGGCAAACTGCTTCTTAAGCCGGTCGTTATTGGGCTGATGCGACCGGAATGTCGGTGCCCGTTCCGAACTGTCGATATTGAACCTGTCCGTTCGAGCTATTAATGATGTACCACGTACCGGAACGGTAAACCGCGATGTCGGTCTTGCCGTCGCCGTCATAATCGGCTGGCGCAGGCACGTCCGCCGAGAGGCCCCAATGCGTGTAATGCACTGAGGAATCCGAACTATAACGGATGTACCAGAAACCGTCCGTCGGCCGGAAGACCGCGAAGTCCGTCTTGCCGTCGCCGTCATAATCTCCCGCAACCGGCTTGTCGCCGCTCATTCCGAAAGGCTGCACAACGTAGCTGCCGATGCTGCTTTCGAGCACGTACCACGTGCCGTCGGACGGGCGAAATACGCTGAGGTCCGAGGTTCCGTCGCCGTCGAAATCTGCATTCGTGGTTTTCGGATCCGGCAGACGCGTTCGTGTTATCGCCCAGACGTCGCCCAAAGGAGTTCCGCCCGATCCCGGTTCGCTGCCCGGACGGTTCGAGCCGAAGACCATCTGCGTGCCGTCCCACGAGAGCGAAGCGCGCGTCTCGCTGCCCGCGCTGTTGATCGGTGCCGGAAGATGTACCGGCGCGCCCCAATCCGAGCGAGTGCTTGCGCGCGTTGCCGTCCAGATGTCCGGGCCGCCGAGCGTTCCGGGCCTCGTCGAGTCGAAAACGATCTCGAGCCCGTCATGGCGCACGTTCGGCCTTCCGTCGTCGAACTCCGTGTTCACGCCCGGCGCAAGTTGGGCGGGCCCGAAATCGGTCGTGTAGTAGATGTCGAGATCGGTGCCGCCCGGCGTGTGTCCGTCCGGTCGGTTGCTCGCAAAGTAAAGGACGCCGTGTCCGTCCTCATCCTGAAAGTACGACGGGCTCCATTCCGTCCCCGGACTATTGATCTCGCATCCGAGATTTTCGGGAGTCTGCCAAGTTCCGTTCGTTTTCTTGGTGTAATAGATGTCTGCGCCGCCGCAAGCTCCCGTCTCCGGACGCGTCGAAACAAAAAAGAGGCCATTGCCGGGCACCGGCGAAGGGCAAAAATCGTCGGACGCCGTGTTGATCGGCGCGCCGGCATTCACGAACGCTCCCCAAGGAGACGTTGTGGTCGCGCGGGTCGAAATCCAAATATCCTGGCCGCCAAGTCCGCCTGGGCGGTTCGAAGCGATGTAAAAGCTCAGCCCGTCCGGCGCCTGTATCGGACACCCGTCGCCGTATGCCGTGTTGAATTCCGTGCTTGTGCCGGGGATCATCGACTCCATATTGACGGGATCCGACCAAGCTGAAAATGTTTGTCCAAAGACGGACGCAATGCCAAAGGCCAACGTCATAAAAAGTATCAAGATCTGAATAAGTCTGTTCATCTGTGTTTCCTCCAAAAGATCGATCTTCCTATTTGTTTACATTGGAGCGGGTTCGGCATGACTCACGCGTGCCATTGGGAATGCACCGCTGATTGCGACCGTCCCCGGCCGACTTCGGCCCCGCTCCAATTCCAAAAAGTTTCCAACACGGTTGAAGATACAGGCTTCAGCGCTTCAGAATCCTTGATAAAAGTTCCTCATTTGTTCGCTTTTTCTTCATTGGGCAGAATTTTGCGGGATTCGAGCATATTGACCGATGATATTTTGCAAAAAGGCTTTGCGCGGCCGTCTATTCGTCGAAGTAAGACTCCTACGATTACATTTGCTTCTATAAAACAGGAGATAATTAGATGAAAGTCAGAAATATTCTTGTACTTGCCGCGATGTTGGCGATGTCGGCGACGACGTTCGGACAGCAGCGCCTTGTTGACGGCCGCCTTTCACGCGATGAGATGAATCAGATTCGTTCTGAGGCACGCGCGCCGATCACATTTGCCAAAAAGGAACTGTCGCTTGCGCCTTCCCTCGGCGCAAAGTTGGCCAGTCCGAATGTTGCGAATCTCGCGACGATCCCGTCGCCTTACGACGATCCGGATTCATTCGGCCAAAACGTAAAATTCTTCGGCTCTCTCTATGCCGGCACGGTCTATATCTATCACAGCTGCGCTCCGCAGGTTCTGCTCGACGAACTTGGATTGACGCTCGCCGCCGATGACAAGTGCATCGTACACAACCCGCCGTCGGCTCCGATGAAGCAGACACAGGTGCTTTACGATCCGGCTTGGGAATACACGATCCCGAAGAACACGCTTTCGAACACGCTCTATATAGTGACCAACAACAATCCGGGCTACGATGCGTTCGACGCGAACGGTAATGCGAGCCCTTATACGGTCCTTTACTCGCCGGTCGTTACCTTTGTAAGCACGGCGCTGAACGACCCGCTCGCGATCGACCCTTCGACCGGCCTTCCGATGAACGGGCAATATACTGTCTCGCTCAATGGCACCAACCTCGTGAATCGAACGCTCGCCGCGAATGATTTCGTCAGCGAGTACAAGAGTTACGCGAATGTTGCAGGCCGCGGATTCTCACGCTCATATTGGCGTGCCGTCGGTCTCCCCGATAGCGTCATCAACAAGCTTTTGAGTCGGAAGATGTCGCTCAGATTCGGCATTCGCGTACGTGCGTCCGGCGCCGTGAATTTCGGCCAGTTCTACTACACAATGCGTATGCTCGGCGATTAGTTTCGTCGATCCGGAAACAAAAAAAGGAGGCCATAAAAAGGCCTCCTCTTAACAACACCTAGCCTCGCCAATATTGGCGGGGTTAGCATTTAGTATCTATCCGCATTTCGGTTAGATCTACCGCGAGCGAACGCCCAAGAGAAAAGGGTTTGACCGCAACAAGCAACTGTCGCCCGCAACGCGGGATCCAGATGGTGGTTTTGTCACTTTCTACACGCTAACGCGTGTAGCTAATATTCTGCCGTCCGCAAGCGGACTGAAAACCACGACCAACACAACTTCACACTCATTGAACTCTCCAAACTCTCCAAACTCTACGAACTCTACGAACTCTATTCGTGTTCGATCGGGAGTTTGATGACGGTTCGATAGACCTGCGGAGAATCGGTAACAAGATCGTTCGACGCAGAGACGCCGTTCGCCGAAGCGGTAACGCGCACGTTCGGCACATTCATTATTCCGTTGAATTCGAACTCGCCCGCCGCATTCGTATAGACCGTTTGGAGCTTTCGCGTCGTCCCGTCGCTTCTGATCTCGTATAGATCGACCGGCGCTTGGCGTACGCTCAGATTCGCCTTGTCAAAAACAATGCCCTTGATGAGAACGAGCGAACCGCGATCGCGGGTCATCAAAAGATTGCTGCCGAGGTCGCGAAAGTCATTTTCCTTGACCTTTACGTCATATTTCACGCCCGTGCCGTAACCTTTCGCATCGAACGCGATATTGTACGTTCCCGGTTCGAGAGCGAGTGTAAAGCGGCCTTGCCGGTCGGACCTTGTCGAACGCACGACCTTGCCGTCAACGCGGGCCGTAACCTCGACATTCGGGATCGACTTGGAGTCAACGTTTCGGACCCTGCCTTTTACGCCGCTCGACTGTGCGAACACGGCGAGCGGAAGGACAAGCCCGATCGAGAGAATGATAAAAAATACTTTACGCTTGAGCATTCTGTGAACTATCCGGCCTTTCGCGGCGGAATTCGGCCGCAACATCATTGATGATGTCATCCAGGGTTCGGGTTGGCTTATAACCGATAAGGCGCTCGGCTTTTTCGAGACTAGGGACGCGGCGTGCCATATCCTCAAAGCCCGCGCCGAAGACCTCGTCGTAAGTGAGATGCTTGATCTCGCTCGTGCTTGCCGTAAGCTCGATCGCGCGTTTTGCGAGGCCGTTTATCGATATCTCTTCGTTATTGCCGAGGTTGATGACCTCGCCGAAACAGCTTGGGTTGTCGAGCAATTTCGTCAACCCGCCGACAACGTCCGCCACGTGGCCGAAACATCGCCGCTGTTCGCCGTCGCCATAGACCGAGATGGGTTCGTTCTTTAACGCCGCCTGCACAAAACGCGGCACTACCATTCCGTATTGTCCCGTCTGACGCGGGCCGACCGTGTTGAACAGCCGAACGACAACCACGGGAAGCTGCGTCTCTTTCCAGTGCGCAAGGGCGAGGAATTCGTCAAGCGTTTTCGCACAGGCGTACGCCCAGCGATGCTTGTCGGTCGCGCCCGTGAGCAGATCGTCCTCTTCGCGAAAAGGCACCGAAACGCCTTTGCCGTAAACCTCCGAAGTGCTCGGCACAAGCACTCGCTTTCTGTACCGCGAGCAAAAACCCAATACGACGTCCGTCCCGCGAAAGATCGTCTCGATCGTCTGCACCGGACGCTCCATTATGAGCCGCACGCCCACCGCGCTCGCCATATGATATACGCGGTCTGTGTCGCGAATGAGCCGTTCCATCAGCTTCGCGTTCAAGACAGTGTCGATCAGCAGACGAAAGCCCGGCTTGTCCTCGAGATGCGCGACATTCGCATATCGCCCGGTCGAAAGATCGTCGATGACCGTAACTTCATTGCCTTCGCCCAAAAGCTTATCCGCCAAATGGCTTCCAATAAATCCGGCACCGCCGGTAATGAGGATCTTCATAATATTCTTTTAAAGTCCGCCGAACCGAATGCATTCTTGTCGGCAAACTACTTATACTAAACGACTCTTCAACCTAATTTGTAAATATTTCGCGAGTCTCCGGCAAGACGTAATTGTATACTAAAAAGTGAGATATTTCGCGGGCAATAATTCGTTCAGCCGAAATTTCCCGTGCCTCAACAGCAAAATGAAAATCCTTGATATCCGAAACGTCGCCGCCGAATTCTATCTCTCACACATCGTGCCCCCCCCCCCGCGAGAATCCGGCATGGGCTCTCGACCCGTCAGACCTCAAGCATCTTAGCATTCGCTGGCCGAGCAAATACGAGTGGGACGAGGCGAGCGATTGGGTCGAGATGCTTCGGTTTGGCTTTCGACAGCATCTAAGAGTTGAAACGGTTGACGACATACCGCAGCTATACAAAGGCACGGTCGTATTTGAGGCGGTCTGCGCTGGTTCCATCCGCAGAATTGCTATCGGTTATTCGGATTATTTAGCAATAGATGAAGATTGTGCGGAGAACTGCGACCTCTATTTCAAGATGCAGTTCGACAAGCTCGGCTATGGCCGCAAGAACGTCATCCCGGGCGGTTACGTACCCGACGGGAAGAGGTTATATTTCCATCTGAAAGGCTTGCGAAAGCTTAGGGACAGGCGCGAATTTCGCTTTGACGTGAATGCTCGATTCAGTCTCAACTACGCCCCTGAGATACGCAAAAAAGCGATCTCCTTGCTCTCTGAACAGCAACATTTCGGGTTCGAAGGCGGCGTGAAAACTCTTCCGTACATCGATTTTCTGCGTGAAGCGGCTCGATCGCGAATTTGCATCGACCTGCCTGGCCTCGGCCCGCTGTGCTTTCGCCTGATGAACTATCTCGCGATCGGCACCTTTGTGATCGCGTATCCGCATAAGAGCTTGCTCCACGTTCCGCTCGTTGACCGCGAGCACATCGTTTACTGCAAGGAAGATTTTTCGGACCTTCTCGATCTCTGCGAATATTATCTCGCGAATGGGGCCGAGCGGGAGAGAATTGCCTCGAACGCATTCTTTGACCTGAATCTGCACAAGGATAACCTCGTTCGGTACTATCTGAACCGGATCCTGAAGGCGACAAATTGATCGGCGTTAAGAGTTCGCCGAGGCGTTGCTTGTTTCTACGGTCTGTGCAAAATAGGCAACGGTCTTCTTCAACCCGTCGGCAAGCGGGACTTTTGGTTCCCAGCCGAGGAGTTTTTTGGCGCGTTCGATATTCGGCTGGCGTTGTTTCGGGTCGTCCTGGGGCAGCGGCAGGTGGTCGATCGCGACTTTGCGACCGATGATCTCGCCGACCTTTTCCGCGAGTTCGTTCATCGTAAATTCGCCCGGATTCCCGATATTTACGGGAAGATGAATGTCCTCGGCCTCGGTGTTCATCAGCCGGATAATTCCCTCGACAAGGTCGCTGACATAGCAGAACGAACGGGTCTGCGAGCCGTCGCCATAGATCGTGAGCTTCTCTCCGCGAAGCGCTTGGACGATGAAATTCGACACGACGCGGCCGTCATTTTCGAGCATCCGCGTCCCGTAAGTGTTGAAAATACGCACGATACGCGTATCGACGCCGCTCTGCCGGCGGTAATCCATCATTAAGGTCTCGGCGACACGCTTGCCTTCGTCATAACAGCTTCGAAGGCCGATCGGGTTCACGTTGCCCCAATAACTCTCGGTCTGCGGATGCTCGATCGGGTCGCCGTACACTTCGCTCGTCGAGGCCTGCAAAATTCTCGCCTTCACGCGTTTCGCTAGGCCCAGCATATTGATCGTCCCCATCACGTTCGTCTTGACCGTCTTGATCGGATTGTATTGATAATGCACGGGCGACGCGGGACACGCGAGATTGTATATCTGATCGACCTCGAGCAGGATCGGCTCCGTAACGTCGTGGCGCGCAAGCTCGAAATTCGGGTTCGCAAAAAGATGCTCGATATTCGATTTCCGCCCGGTAAAGAAATTGTCGAGGCAGATGATCTCAGCACCGTCTGCGATCAGCCGCTCGCAAAGATGCGACCCAATGAACCCCGCTCCGCCTGTTACAAGTATTCTCATAGTCGAACCAACTCACCGCCAATCTTCGCGGCAAACGCTAACCTTCGTCTGCCTCCGCTTCCTGCAAAGCATAAAGGATCTTGAGTCCCGGTTCGTCCTTTTCCCGTCCGGCGAACTGTTTCGCCTTGATAAGGCCATCGATCGACAGCACGTTCACCTTATACCCGAAAACGGTCCATTCTTCAGACAGACCAAGAACATCTTCATATTTTCCAATACCGCCAACCTCTCCGAGAAGGTCAAGGTCGCCGATTTCGGTATCGAGCGTAAATTCTGTTCCGTTGAGCAGCGTTCGTTCGTCCCACACAAAAGGAAGTTCAGGCGGAAAGCCGCGTAGTCTCGGGTTGAAGTCTGCTAGTGCGGTCGCGACCTTCGTGAGATTTTCCCGCGTTCTCGAAAAACAAATATCAATGTCATACGTTATATATGCCGACGAATGAAGGCTCAAGGCGACACCGCCGATGACAACAAATTCCACATCGTTACTTGCAAGAGTTACGATGGCTTTCTTTACATCGATCATTGTGAACGCTTCATCTTCTTAGCGGACCTTCGGAGTTCATCGAAGCCGACCATAGCCCGCTGTAGCTTTTCCAATCGCAGTTCAGGCGACAATCGCCGATTTTCCACGATCAGACTGAGATCGATCCCGTAGTCTCTGGCCTCAGCGATCTTGCTGCCGGGCTTTGGGTTAAGAAGTTTCTCTTCGACCGTTCGTTTCATAGCTCTATATTACGGCAATTCTAGTGCGGCGGCACGTTTTTCTGCCTTTTGCTCGTCGGTAAGGCGGCCGTAACCGTAGATCGCGCTTTCCCAAGTGCCGTACATCGCGTTCGGGAGAGCGATGTAATCTTTCCCGAAATACTCGCGTACCTTATCGACCTCCGCAAACCGATCTTCGACCGACTTCTTCTCGAACGTGCTCGAAAAATCATCGAGATTGTCGCCGACCTGCATCACGATGCGGTAAGTTTTGCGGATAATGTCGCGTCGCGCGTCCTTGCTCGATTCTTTTTGGCGGAGCAGCACGTTCGCGTCCGTTATGTCCTCGAAACCGACCTTCTTGAGGTTGTCCATCGTCGCCGCCTTTTGCACTTCGTCGCGGTTCGAAACGTAGAAGATCTTTACGCCGCGCGAGTGCGCGTAGTTCAGAAGATCGACCGAACCGGGAATGGCCTTCGCCTTTCGCATATCGCCCCAAGCATACCAATCCGCAAGGTTGAAACCCTTGTTATTCTTGATCCCATAAGCCTGAGCCGGCGAATTATCTAACACCGTCTCGTCGATATCGACCATGATCGCGCGCGGCATCCGTCGTTCGGCCTTTGAGAGATGCTTTAGATTCTTTTTCTGAAAGTCGGCGTCGAGCCGGAGCCGCGCGATGTTAAAAGCCTGATAGCAAAGCGCGCGATATTCACCGGCCTTCTGCATATAAAGCACGCCCGATATCTGGTACGAATTATCGACCGAAGGCGCGGCTTTTTGCGCCGAAGAATCGGTCGCGAAATATGTCGCCATCGAAGCTGCGGTTGCGATCGTGAACGCGAGGGCAAGAATTTTCAGTCTCATAAGTCAATAAAACGCTCGTTTCTTCTCGAGCCAAGAACATTATAGTTTATTCCCTTTCCGTTTTTGGAGCACAGTTTTCACAAAACGACACAGTTTTCACAAAATGACACAAAATGCACAAAACGGACAAAACGGACAAAATGCACAAACTTGCTCCCTTTTAAGAACGCGCCGATTCCTGCGAGAGCAGGAAGATCGCCCTCTTCCCTTCGTGCCTTCGTGCCTTCGTGGCAACCTTCTTTTGCTTCGTGCCCTAGTGCCTTCGTGGCAACCTTCTTTGTCATTCGTACAATGGCTACCTGCGATCGGCGTCCCGTTCGACCCACGCATAAAGCACCGGCAGCAGCAGCAGCGTGAGCAGCGTCGAAGTGATCAGCCCGCCGATGACAACGGTCGCGAGTGGTCTCTGAACTTCAGCACCTGCACTGGTCGCGAGTGCCATCGGGATAAAGCCGAGGCTCGCAACCAACGCCGTCATCAGAACCGGGCGCAGACGCGTCATCGCTCCCTCGTTCACGGCGTCGATCACGGACTTCCCTTCCTCACGCAAATGGTTGATGAAACTTATCATCACCACGCCGTTCAGAACCGCAACGCCGAACAATGCGATAAAGCCGACGCCTGCCGAGATCGAGAACGGCATTCCTCTCAACGCTAATGCGATCACGCCGCCGACGACTGCGAATGGAATGCCCGTGTAGATAATCAGCGCCTGCCTTGCCGAGCCGAACGTCGAGAACAGAAGCACGAAGATGAGAAACAATGCGATCGGCACTACGACGAGCAGCCTTCCGGTCGCACGCTCAAGGTTCTCGAACGTTCCGCCCCATTCAAGATAGTAGCCGGGCGGCAACTTTACGCCGGTGCCGATCTTTTGCTTTGCCTCGGCGACAAAGCTGGCGATGTCGCGGTCGCGTACGTTCGTCGATACGACGATACGTCGCCGCGTCGCTTCACGCGAGATCTGAGCCGCGCCTTCGACGAGCGAGATATCCGCGACCTGTTCGAGCGGCACGCGTTGGCCGTTCGGAGCCGTCAGCATTAAAGCTCGAACCGAATCGACCGTCTTGCTGGCGTTCTCGTTCAGTCGCAAGACGATATCGAACCGCTGTTCTCCTTCAAAAACTTCGCCGGCCTTCCGGCCCGCAAAGATCGACTCGACAAGTTCATTCACGTTCTCGACATTGAGCCCGTAACGGGCGATGGCGGCTCGGTCCGGCTTTATCTGCAACTGCGGCAATCCGGTAGTTACTTCGGCCTTATTCTCATGGGCTCCCTGAATCGTTCCAAGTACGCGATCGATCTCCTCGCCCTTTTCTGCAAGCACTTGCAGGTCATCACCGAAGAGTTTGATCGCAACGTCGCCGCGCGTGCCGGCAATGAGTTCGTTGACGCGCATCTCGATTGGCTGCATAAAGCCGAACGACGCCGCACCGGGCACTTCAGCTTCGAGCTTCTTCGACATTTCCTCGATCAGCTTTTCCTTCGACCAACGCGATCTCCATTCGTCGATCGGGTTGAGCATCACAAAAACGTCGCATTGATTTAGGCTCATTGAATCCGTCGCAACGGCCGGTGCACCGCATTTTGAAACGATCGTTTTTACTTCCGGAAAAACCTTGAGCGACTTTTCCATCTTGGTCGTCATTTCCATCGCTTGGTTCAGCGAGACGCTCGGCAGCAGAACCGCCTCGATCAAAATATCGCCCTCATCAAGACGCGGGATGAACTCGCCGCCAAGATTCGTGAAGATGGCTCCGCAGAGCGCGATCAAAGCGATCGCGACCGCCAAGACCTGCGAACGGAATTTCATTACGAACGCAAGCGAAGGCCTGTAGATGAGCTTCGACCAACGAATAAGCGGGCTTTCCTTTTCCGACACCGCGCCGCGCATTATCAGCGAAAGCATCGCCGGAACGTAGGTCAGCGAAAGTATAAGCGAACCGAGAAGCGCGAAGATCACGGTCAATGCCATCGGCACGAACATCTTGCCCTCGATACCGCGAAGGCTAAGGATCGGCAAGTAAACTATCCCGATGATCGCGACCGCGAATACTACGGGCCGCGCGACCTCAAGGCACGCTTCTAGGATTGTGCGTTCGGGCGGCTCGCGTGAGTTATTATGCTGGGCTTCGGCACGACGACGAACTACGTTCTCGACCATCACAACAGCCCCGTCAACTATCAATCCGAAATCCAGAGCGCCGAGGCTCATCAAATTTCCCGACACATTGAACATCCGCATCAAGATAGCGGCAAAGAGCATCGAGAGCGGAATTATCGTCGCAACAAGTACGGCGCCGCGCCAATTGCCGAGCAGTAAAAGCAGAACAAGAATGACCAACGCTGCGCCTTCGAGCAGGTTCTTCTCAACCGTAGCGATCGCTCGTTTAACAAGCTCCGTTCGGTCGTAAAAAGGCTCGATCGTCACGCCTTTCGGCAAAGTCTTGCGGATCTCTTCGACCTTTGCTTTCACGCGTTCCGCAACGACGCGCGAGTTCTCGCCCTTGAGCATTATCGCCATGCCCGAGACGATCTCGCCCTGGCCATCGGTCGAAACCGCTCCTTGTCTTATGCTCTGTCCTTCGACGACCTCACCGAGATCGCGGACAAATACCGGCACGCCTTCTTTCCCGGTTTTGACGACGATATTGGTGATGTCCTCCATCTTTTCGACAAGGCCAACGCCGCGCAACAGATATTGCTCGGCGCCTTTTTCGATGTATCCGCCGCCGACCGAACCGTTGTTCGCCATCACTGCGTCGTGAACATCGCTAAGCGTCGATCCATAAGCGTGCAGTTTCTCCGGCGAGAGCCGCACCTCGTATTGCTTGCCGTAACCGCCGTGCGAATTCACCTCGGTCACGCCCGGAACGCTCATCAACTGACGCCGAATGTTCCAGTCATGGATCGTCCGCAGATCGGTCGCCGTGTAGCCGCTTCCCTTTTCCGCCTTGACCTCGTATTGATAGATCTCGCCCAATCCGGTCGCGATCGGTCCCATTTCCGGCGCGCCGATCCCAGGCGGAATATTCTCACGCGCTGTCGCCATTCGTTCGAGAATAAGCTGACGGGCGAAATAAATATCGGTCGATTCTTCGAACACGATCGTCACGTTCGAAATACCGAATTTCGAGACCGAACGTATCTCTTCGACGCCCGGAATGCCGGACATCGCGACTTCGATCGGGAACGTGATCTGTCGCTCGATCTCCAAAGGCGCGAGGCTCGGCGCGTTGGTCAGCACCTGCACCTGCACATTCGTCACATCCGGCACGGCGTCGATCGGCAGATCGATCAGGCTAAAAATTCCGGCCCCCGCCATGATCGCAACAAGCAGAAGCACCACAAGCTTCTGAGCAATTGAAAATCGTATGAGTGCGTTGATCATATACTTCTAGTGGTCATCTCCCATGGCACCCTTTTCGAGTTGGGTCTTTAAGACAAAGCTGCCCTTGGTCACGACCTTTTCGCCGAGCTTCAGCCCGTCGATCACCTTCGTGTACCCGTTCAGATCCGCACCGGCCTCGATCTCGCGCGCTTCGAATGCTCCCGACTCATTCTCACGCGGAACAAAGACGATCGTCTTGTCGCCGCTTCGCTGTATCGCCTCGGACTTGACGACGAGTTCCTGCCCCGAGGCAGTGCTCGTGCCAAGATAGAATCCGACGTCCGCGAACATTCCTGCGCGCAGTTTTCCGCTCCTGTTCGGAACCTCGATACGCACACGCCCTGTCCTTGTCGTCTCGTCCAATTGCGGATCGATATACGAAACGCGGCCGCTCACCGTGCCGATCGCCGGCGAAGTTATTTCAGCGGCGGCTCCGACAAAAAGTTTTGACATATTTGCTTCCGGAACGTTCGCGATAACGTAAACGGTGCCGAGATTCGAGATCGAAAAGATCGCGGTCGCGGCTTCTATGCCGGCTCCGGCATTGAATCTCCGCTCGGTCACGATCCCCGAAAGCGGCGCTCGAAGCGCAACGAGCGACGTGTCTTCGCGATGATCGTCCGGCTCATTCGGATCGACATCGACGCCGAGTGACCGCATCTCGTCAACGATATGCTTTAGATCGACACGCGACGTTTCGACCTCGGCCTGCGCCTCTTGGACCTCGCGATTCAGCGAGATGTTCGACTGAAAGTCAAAGTCCGCCTTTGCCGTCTTGTAGGCGGTCTCGGCGGCGACAAGATCTTTGCCCGCTCCGGCGCCGAGATCGATCAAACGGCGCGTGCGCTTTAAGGTCGCTTCGGCCTCGTCGAGTTTTGCCTTTGACTGCAGAACGGCAACGCGGTTCTCGCTCCTTTGAACGCGAGCCAAACTCCGTTGAGCGAGCTCGTACTTTGTCCGCGCTTCGTGCATCTTGCCGTGCATTTGCGCTAACTGCGGGCTTGATACCACGGCGAGAACGGCCCCGCGCTGCACACGGTCGCCGACGCTGTAATTGACTCGTTCGATCCGCCCGCCGACCAGAGGCGTCGCCATCTCGGTCGTCTCAGGATTCAGTTCGACGGCACCCGTAACGTTCAACATCGCGATCGCAGGACGCTGCGTTACAGTTTCGATCTCGATGCCGGCAGCCTCGATCGCATTCGGGTCGAGCGCAACCTCACGGCCTTCTTCTGATGCTGAGTGCTCACCGTCGGAATGTGCGGGCTCGGTCGCCGCCCGCTGTGCGCCACCCGTCCCGCGCAGCAAAAATATGCCGCCGACGATGCCGATCAACGCAATGATCGCCGCCGTGATAAGCCATGGAACAAGCCTGCTTTTCGGCGCGTCGCTCTCTTCCGCTTCGGCGTGAACCACCCCTTCGTTCGCTTCAAACTCTTTCTTTTCGTATTCGTCGGACATAACTATCTATTTCTCCATTGGCAGGCCGAGGGCCAGAAAAAGGTCGGCTTGGGCTCGATATCTTTCAGTTAGGATCTCGATAAGGTCGTTGTTCGCTTCAAGCAGTTTGCGCTGTTCGGCGATCAGATCCGTGATCTTAAGCGCGCCGATCTCATAAACTTTTCGCACCGTCTCGACGTTCTCGCGCGAACGCGGAAGCACACCGATCTTGAATGTCGCAAGGGCGCGATCCGCCGCCTCGATCCTGTGGAACGAAGCTGCGATCTCGCTCCTCACCACGCGTTCGGCGAAAAGCCGCCGCTCCTGCGCCTGACGAATCGAGATCGCAGCCTCGGCTCTTGCACCTTGCCCTCGATCAAAAATGGGAATTCCGATCGAGACGCCGAACGTCAGGCTCCGATCCTTTTGGACGAAGGGGCCGCGTGGGTCGTCAAGGCTCGATCGTCCCTGCACATATCTTGCATTTGCGCTAACGTCCGGCTTCGAACGCGCGGCGGCCGATCTCAGTTCAGCCTCGGCGAGTTCCTCTTCGAGTTTCAAAAGCCGAATTTCCGGACGTTCGGTAAGAGCGATCTCGACCGCGGCGGCAGCGTCCTTCGGCAGTTTACGGATCTCGGCAGTAGCGATATCCTCGGTCAGTTTCATCGGCTCGTGTTCGGGGACCGCCGCGAAGAACTTCAAGCGGGAGATCGCGGCTCGCATCTTACCTTCCGTAAGCGAACGCCGCGCGCGGATCTTCTCGATCTCGGCCTGAAGCAGATTGAGTTCGAGCGGAGCAGTTTCACCTTCGTTGACGCGTATCTGCACGGATCGGATCGTTTCTTCATCAAGATCGAGTACCTCTTCGAGAACTTCGAGTTCGCGCAAGCTAACAAGAGCTTCGAGATAAGCCGTCAGGATCTGCGCGGTAACGGCACGCTCTTTTGCGGCGACCTCCGCACGCTTCAAAGCGACGTCGGCCCTCGCGGCGTCGATCCTTCGGCCGCGCTGGCCAAAGGCCTCGATCGGCACCGAAAGCCCGAGGCTGAATTCGCGGTCGCCCGACGAACCGACGATCCCGCCGCTGCCTTGTTCGACAGAAAGCGTCGGGTTCGGCCGCTGTTGGGCTTGGATGAGCCGAGCCTCGGCCTTCTCCGCTTCGAGGCGTGCGACGGCGATCTCGCCGCTGCTTACGACCACTCGCTTTACGATCTCGGCGAGTGAAATTCCATCGTCGGCGCTTCGATAATTTTCGAGTACGGAACGATAAAGCGAATTCGTATGGGCCGCTCTCTCAGGCTTCGCGATCGAAACCATCTGAGCGAACGAGATCTGTACCGTCAGCACGACGGCCAGAATAGAAATGAACCTGTTCATAAATTCCCGATCAAGTGTTTACAACGAACGCAATGCGGGCGCGTGATCCCCGAATATCGAGGTCGCGACAGAAAAAAAACGCGCAATTGTGCTAAATGATCAGGCTTTTGGCGGCTGCCAAATTGAGGCTAGGTAGTTGGAAGTGTGTTGGGAAGAATAGGCCGCGATCTCTCTCGGGATCGCATTTACCGTCGCCGGCGACTCAATGGCGACCGACACAGTGTGAGCTCCCATCGAATTGATGCTGCAGCACGAACAGATACAGAAAGGCGAGCAACCGTCTGTCTTCGAGCCGCTCTCCGGCGTGTCGCCACGAACGACCGCCGTCGTAGGACACGCCGCGGAATCCCCGCTTGCAGACGCAACGAACTCCTGACACGGCTGCGCCAGCAGTACAAGCATATAAACCACGAAGATGAACGAAAAAACTCTCACAACCTATCAGTAAAAAGATTGTCGCCTGCCAAGCAGATTTCTGCAACCGCCCATCGCCGTCCGCTCGCATTCTTCCCTTCGTGCCCTAGTGCCTTTAGTGGCAAACTTCGTCGCGGTCCGTTCTCATTCTTCCCTTCGTGCCTAAGTGCCTTCGTGGCAAACTTCGTCGTTCTTCCCTTCGTGCCCCAGTGCCTTCGTGGCAAACTTCTCCGCATTCTTCCCTTCGTGCCTTAGTGCCTTCGTGGCAAACTTCGTCGTTCTTCCCTT
>Ga0138256_10001934_pt1 | contig 22290 bp, 22 predicted proteins | sample KNB2016incub_MG_FD_105486 | JGI IMG/M metagenome (GOLD analysis project Ga0138256, IMG submission 105486) | Active sludge microbial communities from wastewater in Klosterneuburg, Austria - KNB2014incub_MG | ecosystem: Engineered > WWTP > Activated sludge > Unclassified | place: Austria... | reverse complement strand
TTCCGCAGTACTTTCCGCTCAAAAAGGGCTATTACACCCACATAACATTTAACGATGATGCGATGATAGGCGTGTTAAACGTGGTCCGCGACATCGCCACCGGTACGGAATTCTATAGGTTTGTTGACACAACCCGTCGGCAAAAGGCCGCGGCCGCCGTCGCAAAAGCGGTCGAGCTGATCCTGCAGCTACAGGTCGTGGATGGCGGCAAAAAGACAGTTTGGGCCCAGCAATACGACGAGACCACCTTGAAACCCGCATGGGCACGAAAATTTGAGCCGCCATGTTTGGCATCGAGCGAGAGTGCGGCGATAACGCGATTTCTTATGCATGAAAAGCCGACACCGGAGATCACGGCGGCAATCGAATCAGCGATAGAATGGTTTGAGGCGAATAGGATTAACGGCATTCGATGGGAAAAAAAGAACGGCGAAAATCTGGTTGTGTCCGACAAGACCGCTCCGCCCGTCTGGGCAAGATTTTACGAATTTGAATCGAAGAAACCGATTTTTCTCGGGCGCGATTCGGTAATCAAATACGACGTGATGAAGATTGAACCTGAACGGCGAAATGGATATGCGTGGTATGTTGACAGCCCTCAGGGACTATTGGTGCGGGACTATCCAAAGTGGAAAAGGTCGGCTTTTCGATAAGCAAGTGACAGGACAGTCAATATTAATTATGCAGGACAGACGTGACTTCATAAAATCGTTGGCCATGGGAGCCGCTGGGCTTGCACTTTTTCCGCAGGTTGCATTAGCCGGCCTGGATCCGTGGAAAACTGAGTACCCAAAGATACTTGCTCGCATTAAGCCGCCGAAATTCAAAAAACGCGATTTCAATATTCTAAAGTATGGTGCGAAAGCGGGCACAGTCGATTGCCGAGAGGCGATCAACAATGCGATTGACGCCTGTCATAAGGCAGGCGGTGGCCGCGTTGTTATTCCGGCCGGCGAATTCGTGACAGGAGCAATCCGCTTGAAATCGAATGTGAATCTTCACGTTTCAAAGGGCGCGACGCTAAAATTCTCGACTAACCCGAAAGACTATTTGCCGCTCGTCCACACGCGTTGGGAGGGAATGGAGCTGATGCATCTGTCGCCGCTCATCTACGCCTACGAACAAACAAACGTTGCGATCACAGGTGCCGGAACGCTCGACGGCCAGGGCAAATCATTCTTTTGGAAATGGCACGGCAATCCCGCCTATGGCGGCGATCCGTCAAAACTTAGCCAGCGGGGCGCGAGGGCAAGGTTGTATGAAATGATGGACAAAAATGTTCCGGTCGAAGATCGTATCTTCGGAGAGGGGCATTATCTGCGGCCCCAATTCATACAGCCCTATAAATGTACGAACGTCCTGATCGAAGGCGTTAAGATCGTCGATTCGCCGATGTGGGAGGTGCATCCGGTGCTGTGCGAGAATGTGACGGTGCGCAATCTTCACATCGCTACCCACGGCCCGAACAACGATGGCTGCGATCCTGAATCGTGCAAAGACGTGCTGATCGAAAATTGCTATTTCGATACAGGCGACGACTGTATCGCGATCAAATCGGGCCGCAACAACGATGGACGACGGCTCAATGTGCCGACCGAAAACATAATTATCCGCCACTGCATCATGAAAGACGGGCATGGCGGCATCACAGTTGGCAGCGAAATATCTGGCGGTGTGCGGAATCTTTTCGCACATGATAACAAACTCGACAGCCCGGACCTGTGGACCGCGATAAGGGTAAAAAATAACGCCTCACGGGGCGGAAAACTTTCGAACTTTTATTATAAGAACAACACAGTCGGCCAGGTTGGGCGGGCCGTGATCGAGATCGATTTCAATTATGAGGAAGGGGCGAAAGGGGCATTCGTTCCGGAAATGCGCGGCCTCTACGTCGATGGTTTGACCTGCACTTCAGGTAATCGGGCCGTCGATCTGCAAGGATTTGAGAATGCTCCGATCTATGAAGTTGTACTGAAAAATTGCACTTTCGGCGAAATGAAAAATCCGAGCGTGATCAAGAATGTTCAGGGTATGAAACTTGAAAACGTAAAGATTGGCGGCAAACTGGTGGACAAATTAGTCTAAATGAAAAAGGTAGGTATATCGGCGATCTTGCTCCTTGTCGCATTCACCGGTTCGGCGCTTGCGCAAGTGACGGTCTATCTTGCAGGCGATTCGACCTGCGCCGCAAAGCTGCCTGAAAAGCGGCCCGAAACTGGCTGGGGCGAGATGATGCAGCAATATTTCGAGCCTGCGAAAGTAATCATAGCGAATCACGCGCAGAATGGGCGGAGTACGAAAACCTTTATCAGTGAAGGGCGTTGGCAGGCAATCGTAGATAAATTGAGGGTGGGCGATTGGGTATTTGTACAGTTTGGGCACAACGATTCCGCCAAGGAAAAGGGTGAGAGATATACGCCGCCGGACGCATATCGTGTGAACCTGCTAAGATTCATCGCCGATGTGAAAGCGAAACACGCGAATATTGTTTTGCTAACGCCGGTGATGCGTCGGCGGTTTGATAGCGAGGGAAAGTTTTTTGACACTCACGGCGAATATCCGGACATTGTACGCGCGGTTGCGAAGGGACAAAAGGTGGCGCTTATCGATATGCACCGCAAAAGCGAAGCTTTGATAAAAAGCTACGGCGTTGAAGGTTCGCGGGCATTGTTTTTGCAGTTGAAGCCCGGCGAGAACCCAAATTATCCGAACGGTATTGAAGACAACACGCACTTCATTGCAAAGGGTGCCAACGCGATGGCAAAACTTGTCATTGACGGCATTCTTGAAAATAAGCTGAAACTCAGAAAGTATCTGAAAAAATGAAAAAAATTGCTGCAATCACGTTGCTGTTCGTACTTGCGATGGCACATAACGCGCAAACGCCAATGTCAGAGCAACTGGCCGCCACAGCGATGAACCGAATCTGGGTCGATCAGCGAAATCAGCCCGGCATTCCGCCGCGTTGGCATTATGAGCAGGGCGTGATCCTTAAGGCGATCGAGCAGATGTGGTACGCGACCGGCGACGCAAAATATTTTCATCACATTCAAAAGGGAATGGACCATTGGATAGACGAAAAGGGCGGCCACAAGGATTTTCATCTCGAAGAATACAACATTGACCAGATAACGCCCGGAACGGCCATGATGACGATGTACCGCGTCACCGGCAGCGAAAAGTATCGGAAGATCGTCGAGTTGCTGAGGTCGCAATTAAAGACGCATCCGCGAACAAAAGAGGGCGGTTTTTGGCACAAGCAGATCTATCCGAACCAAATGTGGCTCGACGGTTTGTATATGGGCGAGCCGTTTTACGCTGAGTATTCGGCGGTTTTTGGCGAAGACAATTGGAACGATATTGCTAACCAATTTGTGTGGATGGAGAAACACGCCCGCGATGAAAAAACCGGATTGCTCTATCATGCATGGGACGAATCGCGGCAGCAAAAATGGGCTGACAAGTCCACCGGCAAATCGCCGCATGTCTGGGGACGAGCGATGGGCTGGTATGCGATGGCGCTTGTGGATACGCTGGAGTATTTTCCAAAACAACACCCCCGCCGAAGCGAGTTGATCGCGATACTCAACCGCGAGGCCGCCGCTATCGAAAAGGTGCAAGACGAGCGAACCGGCGTTTGGTACGACATTCTCGATATGCCGAATCGCAAGCCAAACTACCCGGAATCGTCATGCTCCGCGATGTTTGTTTATGCCTTAGCTCGCGGTGTGCGTGAGGGATATCTGCCGCAAAAATATATGAATGTCGCAGTTCGCGGTTGGGCCGGAATCAAGAAAGAATTTATCAAAACGAACGCGAAAGGCGAGGCAGATTGGGAGGGCACGGTGTCCGTTTCAGGGCTGGGCGGCAATCCTTATCGCGACGGTTCGTTCGACTACTACATGAGCGAAAAGCTGCGTACAAACGATGCCAAAGGCCTCGGGCCCGCGATTCGTGCCGCACTTGAGATCGAATCATACGAACGCGGCTGGCCTGGACGCGGAAGGACTGTCATGCTCGACGATCACTTCAATCATGAGGTCCGCAAAAGCAAGAACACCGGCGGTGACGAGGCGTGGCACTACAAATGGGGCGAGCGGCCGGATGCCGGCTTCTACGCATGGGGTGAGGTATTTCGTTCTTTCGGTGCACGGCTCGAAACGCTTTCCGCCGGGCCGACCACTGCAAATCTAAATGGAGCGGACATCTATATTATTGTCGATCCAGACACGGCTAAAGAGACTGCCGCTCCGAATTTTATCGGGCCGCAGTACATCAAGACGATCTCGGATTGGGTTAAGCGCGGCGGCGTGCTTGTGCTGATGGGCAATGACGGCCAGAATGCCGAACTCGATAAATTCAACAGTCTTGTCGAAATATTTGGCATAAAGTTTAATAAGGACCGAAAGTTCGAGGTCGTGAATAATGACTACAAAACGGGCGGTATTGATATAGACGCGGGAAATGCGATTTTCAAAACTGCGAAACGCGTTTTTGTTAAAGAGGTCTCGACGCTCTCCGTCCAAAAACCGGCACATGCAGTTGTTTCCGCAAACGGCGACACGATCATGGCAGTCGCCAAGCATGGCAAAGGAACGGTCTTTGCGATCGGCGATCCTTGGATATACAACGAATACCTCGACGGCCGCCGGTTGCCCGCCGAGTTCGAAAATCACAAGGCGGCGAACGATCTTAGCCGCTGGTTGTTGAGTGCAGATAGAAAGCAGCGCTGAACTACAAGCTAATATTCGGTGGGTTAAAACCCATGGTTAAATTCAAACTGCCGAATACGGCACGATCGGTTGATATGTTAAATAGAATCTGTTTTGCACTAGTATTTGTTTTTTTGGTTGTACCTGCTATATCGGCGCAAGTTCGACAGCCTGCGACATCCGCGCGAACCTACGTAGTAAAGAAAAGCCAACAGGTCGCCGAGATTCAAAAAATGCTCGCACAGAAAACCGGCAATGTGAACGAGGATATTGTGGCCGCAGCGGGCGAGCAGACTCGCGTTGCTATTTTTCGCGACGCCAAGCGTGAAAATGATCTGAACGAAATTCACGACAATTCGGACGACATATATTACGTGCTGCAAGGTGAAGCCACGCTCATGCTCGGCGGAACGCTTGTTGGGGCCAACGAAGTGTCTCCGGGCGAATGGCGAGCGAAGGAGGCGGTCGGCGGCGAAAAAGTCGTTATACGAAAGGGCGACTTGATATTTATACCTCGCGGCACCCGGCATCAGCGAACTGTTGCAGGCAAGGCATTTGAAATGATTTTGATAAAGGTGTTTGCCGATAGGCAGCCGCTAAAATAGATGTTATAAATGTCGCAATCCGTTACGAAATGAACGAAAATAAAAGGATGCCGGAACGATCAAGTGCAGTTTTTGAGAATGTTGATTCGACGAAGAACGGCTCGACGGCCGAGGAGATCGTCGTACGCCTGCGCGATATGATCCATGGCGGAGAATTAAACGCCGGCGACCGGTTGCCTCCTGAACGCGATCTTGCAAAACTGCTCGGGGTAAGCCGCCCAACCTTACGGGCCGGCATTCGTTCGCTCACGACGGTCGGGATACTGCAAGCGCGGCAAGGTGCCGGGACATTTGTCGCGGAACGCGGGGATTCGCCGACATTGGACAGCAGCCCATTGAAGATGCTGTCCGCCCTGCACGGGTTTACCTCGGATGAAATGTTCGAGGCAAGGTTGGCGCTCGAGATGAGTATCACGGGCCTTGCCGCTGAACGGGCGACGAGCGAACAAATGACGCTTTTGGCAGAGGAAATTACAGGGATGTATGCATCACTCGATTCACCTGCTCAATACCTGCTCCACGACATGAAGTTTCACCAGACGATCGCAGCCGCGTCCGGCAACCGCATTCTAACCTCGTTGATGAATATGGTCGCGACGATCCTGTTTGACGCGCGAAGTAAAACTGTCCACCGAGCGGTCGATCTGAAGGAATCTGCTGAACAGCATCACAATATATACCGAGCGCTGCGAGAACGCGACCCGGAGGCTGCCAGTCAGGCTATGCGCGATCATCTTCTCGAGACACAAAAATCACAGCGGCTCGAAGTACGGAATAATCCCGGCAAGTAGTGATTGCTAATCAAGTCTCGGACCACGTTCGGCACCTTGAGCATAAATACGGGCTTAGGCCGATTTGTGGTTTATGCTCTCGAAACATGCGGGCTGTCGCAGCCGCACGGGATCAGATGCCATCTTGATCGAGCGTTGCCGGCTCAAGGTTGGGCGCCAGAAGGTGTATAACCAAAAGGGCGACGAGATAGGCCGACGCTGCGATCATGAAGATCGGCACATAACTTCCTGTGCGATCGAGAATGTACCCGACGAGCGGCGAAATTATCATACCGCCGATCGCTCCCATCATGCCGCCGATGCCGACAACCGAGCCGACAGCTTGCTTTGGAAACATATCCGACGAGATTGTGAAGATGTTTGCAGACCAGCCTTGGTGGGCGGCGGCCGCGATGCCGATCAGGATCACGGCCACCCAGAGATGGGACGTGATCGACGCAAAAACAATCGGGACAACGGCCAGAGCGCAAATCAACATCGCGGTCTTTCGCGAGCGATTTATCGTCCATCCCCGTTTAATCAATGCCGATGACATATACCCGCCGCCGATACTGCCGATGTCGGCGATGATATAGATTACCGCTAACGGTATGCCAAAGGTCTTAAGGTCCAGGCCATATTGTTTTTTCAAAAAATCCGGCAGCCAGAATAGATAGACCCACCAGATCGGGTCGGTGAGAAATTTACCGATACCGAATGCCCACGTCTGACGATGTGGAAACAACCGGCGCCATGGAACGTGTACCGACGGTTCGATTGGATCGCTTTGAATATACGCAAGTTCGTCCACCGACAAACTCTTGTGTTCGTCAGGCCGTTTATAAATAAACAGCCAAAATGCGAGCCAGATAAATCCGATGATGCCCGTAAAAATGAATGCTTCGTACCAACCCCAGGCGAGGACGATCATTGGTACGACGAGCGGTGTCGCCAGGGCCCCGACATTAGTTCCTGCGTTGAAGATTCCGGTGGCGAGAGCTCGTTCCCGTTTAGGAAACCACTCGGCAACGGTTTTGATCGACGCGGGAAAATTTCCGGCCTCGCCAATGCCGAGCGCCAATCTGACTACCATAAATCCGACGACCGATGCTGACAATGCAAACGTCCAAGGCGCGGCACCGAATATAGAACTGACCGCATTGAAGGCTGCGACAAGGGCGGCGACTATCGGTGCGACAATCGGCGATGAAAATTCACCGATCGAGGGTGCCCATGCATGAGCGATGGCGGCGATACTCCACACAACGATCGCAATGGCAAAGCCAATTTTGGTGCCGATCTTGTCCATGAGTTTGCCGACGAGCAGCAAACCGATCGCATAGGCAGTTTGAAATGCGAAAACGATCCAGCTGTAATCAAGTTCCGACCAGCCAAACTCTTCGGTCAACGTCGGTTTCAAAATGCCGATAACCTGACGGTCAACGTAATTGATCGTCGCCGCAAAAAAGAGCAGTGTGCAAATCACCCAACGGAATCTGCCGATCTTCGTGCCTGCCTGATATGCGACCTTGGTTGCGTCTTCCATTGATTGATTTCTTTCTCCTATATCGAAATAATGCCGGGTGAGTGATATTCGTGTCCGTCGATCATGGTCGTAATCGTTGGTTGGCCTGGCTGCGCCGTAATGATCTCAACTCGGTCGTTGCCGACAATGCAGGTCTCTTCAACCTTTGTGCCTGTGATCGACGGGTTCCATGCAAATGCCTGATGCATCATTACGGATTCGCCACTTGCAGGATGGGCGACCCAGTCGCGTGTGCGGTATCCGGCCGAGCCGCCTTGATGATGCAGATCAATCTCGCCGGCATGACCAGATTGCTCATATGCCCGTTGTGCCGTGGCGTAAAGCTTGCGACCGGTCGTACCGACCTTTGTCGCGTTTAGCAGTGATGCGTGTACAAACGCGGCGGCCTCGGTCTTTTGTTTAAGGTCCTCACCCGGTTCGCCTACTGTGACAATGCGGCTAAGGCTTGCAATCAAGCCGTGGCGTTTGGCACAAGTTACCAGCAATAGCTCCTTGCCCCAAACATTGTCCGTCGGATCAGGATGCCGGTACTTTGCGATTCGCTCATCGGCGGCGACTAAGGTTACAATCGAAGCGATTCGACGAGCAGCCAGTTCCTGACGCAGCCTTTCGGCGATCCGGATCTCGGATTGACCGGGCGAAACCTGTGCGACGGTTTCCACCATTGCATCACTAGCGTCGCGGCCAAGTTTTCGAAACCGTTCACGTTCGGCCTCGGTCAGGCTGTAACGGCATTCGGCAAGTTTGTTCTCGATAAAGGTATCCGTTGTGACTTCGCCATTAACCAGTTGGCGGGCCTTTTCAATGACGTAGCTTGATGAAGCCTTTTCATCCTGCCAGCTATATTCAACTGGCTCAAAATCGCTCCCCGAGAGCTGTTCATTTAGCATTCTCTGCATCTCAATATTATTGGTCAGCAAGAAACGCTTGCCAGTCGAGCAAACCATGATCGACGCGGCACCGGCACCCTGGCTAAGGTCGATCCCATTTGAGGCCCCGCCCGTTATCCAGGCGAAATTGTGCTGGCCGTTTATCAGGACGGCGGCTAATCCGACCTGCTCCAGCATCGAACATAGCCGTTCAGTTTTTATGTCGATTTCACTCGTCATCGAAAAGTTATTGGTTCACACCGCTAGCGAGAAAGCCGCCATCGACCACAAGCACTTCGCCGGTAACAAAGCTCGCGGCCTCGGATGCCAGAAAAACTGCCGCGCCTGCAAGTTCCTCGACCTTGCCAAACCTTCCCATCGGCGTACGCATGAGAAACTCCTGTCCGCGCGGGGTTTCGTCAAGCAGCTTTTCGTTCAACGCTGTGCGGAAGACGCCAGGAGCGATCGCATTAACGTTTACGCCATGCCGCGCCCATTCCACCGCGAGAGACTTAGTCAGCGAAGCAACGGCCGCTTTGCTGGCCGCGTATGCGGCTACTTCGAACAGGGAAACAAAAGTCGATAGTGAGGCGATATTGACGATGCGGCCATATTCTTGCCCGATCATGTGGCGGCCAAAAACCTGACACGCACGTAAAGTTCCGGTCAAATTTGTCTCGAGGATTTCATTCCAGGTCTCATCTGCGACGTCGAGAGTCGGTTCGCGTCTCGTCCGGCCGGCTGAGTTGACCAGGATATCGACCTTGCCAAACGCGGTTACGCATTCGGTGAGCAAGGTTTCGAGCGACGATTTTTCAGCAACGTCTGATGTGAGACGAAGCGTTCGACGCCCAAGTCCTTCGATTTCGGCCGCGGTGGTTTCGACCTGCTCCGCCCGCCGCGAGGTGCAAACGACATCAGCGCCCGCCTCGGCCAAACCGTGGGCAATAGCACGGCCGATACCCGAGGTGCCGCCGATGACGACGGCGACCCGTCCATTTAGTTCAAGCTTTGAATAACTCATCAAATTGGTGGTGAAACTCGCACGCTTACGAGATCAGAAAAGTTAAAAGGTCATACCATTATGAGAAATTAGTCACAGTTTGCATTATTGCTGACGTTATTGTCAAGGCGTCGACGACACCGCTAAGTTGAGTAGTTATTTGCAAATTGACAGCCTTATTGATAATTCTTAAAAACATACTTGATTTTAATTGGTTAAACCAATTAGAATAATGACGATAGTTGATAGCGGATGAATACATCAGTCAAAAAGATAACCGAACGAAGGAGCGCGGGCAACAATGTATGGCTGCGTTTTCCTAATGCGAAACCGCATGTTACGGCGGGCGATAGATATTTTGATTATGACGCACTTGAGACCGAGGAAGCGGTTGGCCGGGCGATGTATAAGGAACTGGTTGACTATTCCAACGAGAAAACCGGCGACATCAACATCATTCTGCTCGGCGGACGCGGCGCCCAGGCGATGTATCGCCATATCAAATCGCTTGCCGGACAGGGCAAGATCGATGAACTGCTCGGAAGGCTTAATGTTTTTACGCAAGACGCCCTCGCCCCGATGCGAATGGACAACGGGTTGAGCTTTGTTCGCGATTTTGAGCGGCTGCTCGGCGATGACTTTTTCCAAAGGATTAAGAGCTTTACGCCTATGCGGACCGACACTGGCAATCTCGAAGCTGCACTGACTGGGTACGTGGAAAAGCTCAACTCGCTTGGAGGCATCGACATTTTCTTTCTCGGTCTCGGGCCAGAAGCGGAGGCGGCATCGCATCTCTGTTACATAAAACCGGGCTGCGGGGCCGGATTTGACGATTTTGCGGGCATCATACCGATAAGCTCGAGCATACTGGAGCATCACATTACCAAATTTAAGGCGGGCGGCAGTGAGATATCGGCCGCGGATGAGGCGGAGTGCCGTGCTGCGACCCACATACTTACGCTCGGCCCGGCAGCGATTCTCGGCGCAAAGCGGATTGTGCAATCAATTGTCGATGCGGCGACCGCTCCCGCTAAAATTGCAAGTTTCAAACGACTGATAGAGACGAAATTGTCAGAGGATGCGGACGAACTCGGACGTCAGACGGACGAAAATCCAGGGTTGCTGATTCGGCTTCACCCGGATGTGCGGTCATATATTTTGCCCGATCTGCTTGGATAAGGATGTTAGACACATATACAGAAAAACTCGCCCCGATTAGCGATTACGCGATCATCGTCAATCCTGACGACAATGTTGCCGTCGTAAAACACGAAACGACACAGGGAATGACCGTACAGTTGCCGGATGGCGAGCGGATCATTGTACGCGACGCCGTTACACCGGGCCACAGGTTTGCGACGCGTGACATTCCGAGCGGCGAATTTGTGCGGCAATACGGCCAGCCAATCGGTACATCGCTCGGGATCGAAACCGGCGAATGGGTCACGCACGACAATATGACCGACGACGTACCCGTTGTTCGCGACCTGCCCGAAGACCTGCACACGCCGGAAACTGATTATATTGAGATCAGCGAGCGTTCGACTTTTATGGGCTTTCGCCGAGCAGACGGACGGGTTGGGACGCGCAACTTTATTTTGATTGTGCCGACATCGATGTGTGCAAGTCATGAGGCGACTCAGATCTCGATGATGGCGGAATTCATACATTACAGCCGCGAAAAGTTTCCAAACGTCGATGGCGTTGTCGCGATCCCCCACAACAAAGGGTGCGGCTGCCAAGACGGTTCAAACCTCGACGTAATGATGCGAACCCTTGCAAATTACGCAGATCACCCGAATGTCGGCGGAGTCATCCTAATTGATCTGGGCTGCGAAAAGACGAATCTCACTTTTGTCGAAAAATATCTAACAAAGCGCGAATCGCCAATCCTGAAGCCTGTTTACAAGATCGGGATTCAAGATGTTGGCGGCACGCATTCTGCGATCGAACTCGGCCTGAAATACGTGGCAGACATGCTGCCCGAGGTCAACAAGGCAACGCGGGAAGAGTTTTCGGCAAGTGAGCTCGTTCTTGGGGTCAAGTGCGGTTCGTCGGACGGCTTTTCGGGCATCTCGGCAAATCCTTCGCTCGGGTACGCATCCGATCTGCTTGTTCGCAGCGGCGGTACAGTCCTGTTGACCGAGGTACCCGAATTCTGCGGTGCCGAGCATATTCTTGCAAACAGAGCAAAAAACGCGGCGGTTGGCCGCAAGATCTATGCGATGGTCGATTGGTACAAAGATTACGCATCGAAATTTGGCGGCGTTCTCGGCCAAAATCCGAGTACCGGCAACAAAGCAGGCGGGCTTTTGAATATCACGATAAAATCGCTCGGAGCTATCGTAAAAGCGGGAACGACGCGAATCGAGGACACGATCGAATATGCCGAAACGCCGAAATCGAGAGGGATAAACTTGATGCAAGGGCCCGGTTACGATCAGGAATCTACGCCCGGCCTTGTCGCTGCGGGGGCGACCGTTGTTGTTTTCACGACCGGCAACGGAACGACCATCGGGAACGCAATTGCTCCCGTAATAAAGCTAACGTCGAACAATCGCGTTTTTGAAAAAATGTCGCAGGATCTAGATATTTCAGCAGGAAATGTTATCGAGGGAACCGAGTCGATTGCCGATGTCGGTACCCGGCTTTTTGAGCACATCAAACAGGTCGCAAGCGGCGACATTCAGGCTAAGGCAGAAATCTTGAAGCATCGCGAGTTCCAATTTTGGGCGGAAAAAACAGTTTCACTTTAGTTATGCAGACACAGATAAAACTTGAGAATATTGACGCCAAACGATGCGTAGTAAAACACACGCATTTGGTCAAGGGACGTACGATTTCGGTCGAACCGGGCAAGACCGCGTCGCGAAATCTGTACTACGGCAGGATAATTTTGGCCGCCGGAGATGCTCCCATCACGTTTGACAACGGCCCGCATGAGACGGGATTGATCTGCCTGAACGGATCTGGCGAAGTGACAACAGGTGGACAAACATTTGTGATGGGTCGTTATGACGCGCTCTACGTGCCGCGCGATTCGAGGATAACGGCCGCGAGCGACGGCGAGTTTGATCTGGCCGAGCTATCCTCACCCGTTGAGAATCAGTACCCGCTGCAATTTGTGACGTTTGAGGATATCCGTAAGGATTCTTCGCTGCACTTTACGGCCGGCAAGCCGCCTACCGAACGCGATCTAAATATTCTACTGGGCAAGAATGTCGAGGCGGGCCGAATTATGGCCGGCGTGACATTTTCTTCTGACGGCAATTGGACGTCATGGCCGCCGCATGAGCATGAAAATATGCTGGAAGAGGCCTATCTTTACATCGATATGCCCGAGCCGCAGTGGGGAATTCAACTAGTTTACACTGACGCGCGCGAGCCCGAGTTGACACAAGTCGTCCGCGAAGGCGATGTCGTGATAATGCCGCAGGGCTATCATCCGAATGTCGCGGCACCGGGCGGATCGATCAACTTTCTGTGGATGATGGCGGCCAATCGGGAAGGCGCCGATCGGCAGTTCGGCGTGGTGAACATTCAGCCTGAATATGCAGACGGCGGCTCAGGTCTGGAAGCCTCGCACAAATGATTCTTGATAAATTTAAACTCGATACGCGCGTTGCTCTCGTGACTGGCTCGGCTACCGGCATTGGCAGGGCAATCGCTGTCGCGTTGGCCGAAGCGGGCGCAGACGTTGCATGTCATTGCCGCAAGGTTGGCGATGCACAGGACACTGTTGAGGAAATTAGGGCGATCGGATGTAACGCCATCGAGATTCCCGGCGACATGGCAGACAAAGACGTTCCGGAACGCGTCGTCGATGAGGTTATCAGGTCTTGGGGCCGCATCGACATTCTAATTAACAATGCCGGCATGATCCGCCGTTCGCCTGCCGCGGAGTATTCAGAGAACGATTGGCAAATGGTCATCGACGTAAATCTTTCGAGCTTGTTTCGGTTATCGCAAGTTGCCGGGCGACGCCTGATTGAGCAGGGTTCGGGCAAGATTGTAAATATTGCATCGCTCTTGTCTTTTCAAGGCGGTCTCAACGTTCCGGCATATTCGGCAGCGAAATCCGGTGTCGCAGGCCTGACAAAAGCTCTGGCGAATGAGTGGGCTAAACACAATGTAAACGTCAATGCGATCGCTCCGGGTTATATCGCCACGAACAACACGGCTGCATTACAAGATGATGAAATCCGCAACCGTCAAATTCTAGAGCGAATTCCGGCGGACCGGTGGGGCGAACCGAACGATATAGCCGGAGCGGCGGTCTTTCTCGCCTCGGCCGCGAGCGATTATGTGCAGGGCCATATCCTAGTCGTCGATGGTGGTTGGATGGGCCGCTAATCGCCGTCTGGACAAGCGTGCGGACAGTGCGCCGCTATTAATTCGATGTTATTGCAAGGGCAGGCGATTATAACAGAAATGCTAGACATTAAATCAAAAGATAATTGTAAATGGGACATCGTAAGCCTTGGCGAGGTAATGCTGAGGCTCGATCCGGGCGACGGGCGAATACATACGACGCGTTCGTTTGACGTTTGGGAAGGCGGCGGTGAATACAACGTCGCACGTGGGCTAAAGCGCTGCTTCGGCCTCGATGCGGCCGTCGTTACGGCGTTGGCGGACAATCCGGTCGGTCGGCTCGTACAGGATCTAATGTATCAAGGCGGCGTTGATCAGTCGCACGTCAAATGGGTCAGGTACGACGGCGTTGGCCGCCAAGTGCGCAACGGACTGAACTTTACCGAACGGGGTTTCGGGTTACGTGCGGCGTTGGGCTGTTCTGATCGTGGCCATACGGCCGTTTCGCAATTAAAACCCGGTGACATAGATTGGGAAAAGATCTTTGGCGAAGAAGGCGCTCGCTGGTTTCACACCGGCGGCATCTTTTGCGCTCTTTCAGAAACCACTCCAGACGTTGCAAAGGAAGCGATGGAGATCGCCAAAAAGCACGGAACGATCATTTCGTACGACCTCAATTACCGCGATTCGCTGTGGAAAGCCATTGGTGGCCAGGCAAAGGCGCAGGAAGTGAATCGCGGTTTGGCGCAGTTTGTTGACGTAATGATCGGCAATGAAGAAGATTTTACCGCTTGCCTGGGCTATGAGGTCGAAGGGCAAGATGAGCATCATTCGAAACTCGACATCGTCAATTTTGAAAAGATGATCCGCCGAGCAGTCGAGGATTTTCCAAATTTCGCTGTCGCAGCGACCACGCTCCGAAATGCGAAAACTGCGTCGGTTAACGATTGGGGAGCCGTTTGTTTTACCGAAGGCCAGCTTTTCCAGGCCGCCATGCGCCTCGATCTTGAGATATTTGACCGAGTCGGCGGCGGAGATTCATTTGCCTCCGGGTTGATCTACGGATTCCTCGACGGCAAGTCACCGGAATGGGCGGTCAACTGCGGCGCCGCACACGGTGCGCTCGCGATGACAACGCCCGGCGATACAACGACCGTTGGTTTGAACGACGTTCTACGCGTAATGAAGGGCGGTGGTGCAAGAGTAGCTCGGTAATCCTTGGCTCATGCCGCCATGCTCCCGAAGCCGCAAAAGGTTTGTTGGCATATCGGAAAGGCGAAACTTTTCCGCAAAGATGGGCTCAGCCCAAATAAGAAAATGAACAAAGCAGAGATCGTAAAACAGATTGAGGACATCGGCCTTGTGCCGGTCGTCCGCGCGTCGTCGCCTGATGAAGCAATGCAGGCGATCGAAGCCATTAAGGCCGGCGGCGTAAATGTGCTTGAAATCACGATGACCGTTCCCGGAGCGGTGAAGGTCATTGAAAAGGTCGCGGACAAGTTTGGCAGCGAGGTTATCGTTGGAGCCGGAACAGTGCTTGACCCGGAAACTGCTCGAGCGTGTTTGATTGCGGGTGCGCAATTTATAGTTAGTCCGGCATTGAACATATCAACGATAGAGCTTTGCCATCGGTACAGCGCTCCGATCTGTCCGGGCGTTTTGACGCCTACGGAGGTAATTACAGCTTGGAGTGCCGGCGTCGATTTTGTAAAAGTGTTTCCGTGCGGATCGGTCGGCGGTGCGAGTTATATCAAGAATCTAAAAGGCCCTTTCCCGCAGGTCAAGATAATCCCGACTGGCGGCGTTTCACTTACAACGGCGGCGGATTTTATAAGGGCCGGGGCCGCCGCACTCGGAGTCGGCACCGATCTTGTCGATGTAAAGGCAATTCGCGAAGGCAATGCTCACATTGTAACCGAACGTGCAAAACAATTTGTCCAAATTGTCCGGGATGCCCGGACATGAGTCTTGGAACGATTTTTACCAGTTGAGCGAAACGATTTTCGTGGGCGAGAACATTGCCTTATGATTGAAACGGCAATATGAAGGCTCATTTTATTTTGTACGTAGCTGATCAAAAGCGCAGCACGGCATTTTATTCATCCATTTTGAGGGAAAAACCGATGCTGGACGTGCCCGGGATGACGGAATTTCGCTTGGGCGACGGGGCAGTCCTCGGGCTGATGCCGGCAAAAGGCATTGTCCGGCTTTTGGGTGATGCCATCTCTGATCCGTCGTCAGCTATCGGCGTACCGAGGGCCGAAGTTTATTTGGTAGTACCCGATGCCGCTGCGTATCATAAACGGGCGATTGCGGCCGGTGCACGTGAACTTAGCCCCTTTGCACCACGAGACTGGGGACACACGGCAGCGTATAGCCTGGACCCGGATGGATATATTTTGGCGTTCGCCACTTCAAACCAGGATGCTGTCTGATTTCGAACGCTCACGCCCGATTTGATACCCGCATCATCGTTGCCCTGCATCATTGATTTTTGTGAGAGCCGATGCTTTGTGGGCCGCAATGTGGCCTGATTTGTGGCTTTTAATCTCGTATTGAGGATCGCCGGCCGTTGCGTGATGGGTATAGCCCTTATAATCAAAATCTTTGGTGTGTATTTTGATTATTTCTCCCGAAACGTGGCCTGCTTCTGAATTCCAGCGTACATTATCTCCGACCTTTAGCTTTCCAGTCATCGCTTTACTCCTTCGTCAAAATAGACGACGCGGTCGCCGACAATTCGGGCCGGCGATGTAAAGGGATGTTCATCTACTTTGCCGACGGCCATGATGTGGAAAACGCGCCACCCTCTCGCCTTAAGGTAATCCGATACCATCGAACGGTGACAACGCCACCAGACGGCTTCGGAACACATATAGGCTGTCGGCTGCTGCCGGGCAATCGTTTCCAGCGAGGCGGCGGCGAGTTCAAAGTCGGTTGTTCCCATGTAATCCGCGTAGCCCCGAAACGCGTCATTGCGCCAGCGTGTGTTTTTTGAATCCTTTTCTACTTTCCTTCTTCCGCCCAAGCCCACCAGATGAAAGTAACTTATTCCGGCGTCGGGCAAATCCGATGTCAGATTCTCTTTGTTGAAATGCGGATATCTACGTGAGCCGGGAAAATGGCGGATATCGACCAAAGCGCGGATGTCAAAAGAAAGCAGCATTTCAACAAACTCTGCAAGGGAGTGCGTTGAGTGGCCGATCGTATAAATTGTGTTCGTTTTTGTACCGTTCATTTATCGCATTGCTGCATTCTTTCAGTAACCTATATTTTATCAGGGTGCAGGCCTGGCATTGTCTTCCAGACAACTGTCATTGCTCGCGGACACTTGTAAGCTGGCGAAATCGCGATTTATCGCGGCTTATGATACGTCGTGTCGCATTCAGAAAAGCTGTTCTAGCGGGAGCGATAGGAGCGCTCGCCTGGGAAGTTGTTATCCGCATCCTGCTATTAGCGGGGTTGCCGATGTTCGATCTAGTTGGCGTACTAGGCAAGATGGTTTTTGGTCCCGATGCCGCATTTGGGCTATGGTGGCCAGCAGGCCATCTGATGCACGCGGTGGTGGGTTCGATTTGGGCAGTATTTTACGCATATTTTTTCTGGTCACTGTATGAGGTAAAGCCATTTTTACAGGGAATGGCCTTCTCCTTGGTGCCGGCCTTGCTTGCCGGTTTGATCATGATCCCTCAGATGGACCTGATGCAGGCAACCGTGCTTGATGCGAGCGTCAATAGATTTGGAGCGTTTGCGGTAGGAATTGGCTGGCTTGGGCCGGTTTCGGTACTTTTGGGGCATCTGATTTACGGGGCCGCGATGGGGGCAATTTATACAAAGGAGACCGATTACATAATGCTGTTTATGAATGAGGGAGCCCTAAAGGAACTTCTGGAAGACAAACTGGAGCTCGGTGCCGGGGCAAGTTTTGCAGCCGGTCCTGTTGGCCGGACAGCCGGAGCAAGCACAAACGCGACACTGGACGCTGGAATACTGACGTGGTCGATGAGTGAAGGGGCATTTATAGGCGCGGCATTGAAAGGAGCCGTGATAACCGAAGATGGCTCAATGAACAAAGCGGTTTATGGAATGAATGGAAAGAATGTTCTTGCCAACCCCGGACAGGTAAAAATGTCGGAGCTGCCAATTGAGATTACAAATTTTCCCAAAACGGTCGCACGCTATGCCGGCGGAAAAACGGCCGGCACCAAATAATTGGAAAGTAAATAAACTGCAACTTGCAAATGCAAATCACGGTGAATGATAAACAACAAAAGAGCCATTGCGGCTATCGGTTTCGGGGCAATCTCATACTCGCTGCGGTGATGTTGTGCTTGGGTTTATCGGGTTGTTCAACATTTGGCGGCCAATTCCAAGATGATCGCCCGGGGGGCAGCCCGGTCGCCAATCCGGGATCGCCCTCGGCTCCGCCAATTGCTGCCGCGGCAGCCGAATCATACGCCTCACTAGTGGATCGTGTGGCCCCGGCCGTGGTGACAATACGCGCCGCAAGACGGATTCGAGCTGCACAACAATTTCCTTTCCTTGATGATCCCTGCTTTCGGGAGTTTTTTGGCGAATGGTTCAACAGACAGAATTCTCCGCAATGCCAGAGGCCGGAAATGTCACAGTGGGCGCCTCAATCCGACGTCTTTGAACGTGGAAATGACTTGATCATCCGTGCGGATCTGCCAGGTATGACTAAGGATGATGTAAACGTCGATCTCGAAAAAGACCGTATTATCATTCGCGGCGAACGCCGTGACGAACGCGAGACAGACAAAAATGGCTATTCGGAACGAAACTACGGCAGCCCTTATCGCTCAATTCCGTTGCCGGAGGGAATCAATAGCGATCTGGCTCGCGCGGATTTTAGCAATGGAACACTAGAGATTATTCTGCCGAGACCCGAACAGATGAATCGTGGACGACGACTGGAAATCGGCGAGGGTGGACGGGGAAACCAACGAGCCAATCAAAGTCAATCAAATGCGGCAGGCCGTTATAAGCTGCGGTCTAATGGAGTGGTGTTGGGTATGAATCGACTATTTGAATGCAAGCACAAATAAAACTAGGAACGATTTTTGGTGTTCAGCTGGGCCTGCATTTTAGCTGGCTGCTGATTGCTTTGCTCGTCACGCTTTCACTGGCGGGACAATTTTCAGCTGTAAATCCTGAATGGGGTGGCGGCGTAATTTGGACAACCGCAATAGTTACCGGCCTGCTCTTTTTTGTCGCAGTAATCCTGCATGAGTTGACCCATGCTGTCGTGGCAAAAATGCGAGGATTGCCCGTTAGGTCGATAACGCTATTTGCATTGGGCGGCGTCGCCCTAATCGAAAAGGAGTCGGGCGATGCCGCAACCGAATTTTGGATGGGCATCGCCGGCCCTATCATGAGCGTAGCGATTGGCTTCTTGTGCCTGTTGGCTGCGGCCGGTCTCGGTTGGTCACCCGAAACACAGATAATGTCGCCGACAACACCGGTGCTAGCAGCTCTTGTCTGGCTCGGTTACATCAATATTGTGTTGGCAATCTTTAACATGATTCCGGGGTTTCCTCTCGACGGTGGCAGGATACTTCGCGCCATTATTTGGTGGATAACCGGGAATGTCGATCGGGCCACTCGTATAGCCGCACGCGTAGGTCAGTTCGTTGCCGTTTTTTTATTGTCTGGGGCATTTTTCAATTCTTTTCCGGAGGCGGTTTTAGTGGGCTTTGGATTGCGTTCATAGGTTGGTTTCTGCTGAATGCGGCGAGCGCCAGCCATGCTCAAGTTGGAGTCATGAGAATTCTTCGCGGTCTAACTACTGGCGATGTGATGCGCAGCGATTGTCAGGTCGTTGATGGACGAACCAATCTACAGCAGTTTGTTGATGAAAGCCTATTGAGGACGGGCGGCCGATGTTTTCTTGTAACCGAGGAAAATATTTTGGTTGGACTGCTAACTCCGCACGAGATTAAGGAGGTGCCGCGTGCAAGGTGGACCGAAGTCACCATCAGCGAGGTAATGCGTCCGCTCAATAAGTTGCAAACGATTGGCCCAAACACACCGCTTAGTGAGGCGCTGGAGAGAATGGCGCGCGATGACGTAAATCAACTACCCGTAGTATCAGGCAGCCGGATTGCAGGCGTTCTTTCACGCGGCAATATAATGCAGCTTCTGCGGACAAGGGCGGAACTGGAGGTATGATATGCATAGCCACAGCGGGACCAGCAATCCTGGCTGATGACCTGCGAAGGAGTCTCTATTTCTTCGCTTTTGGAAATAGTGCCGATTTACTTTTCTCTCTTTCGATGATTCAATGTAATTGTTGAAATCTTAATCCAGCAACGCACCTCTCACGGGCGTTCGGGCGGTTGGCGTGGCCGTCTCGTACATAAATTGCACGTAAAAACACTGATGCCGCGAAGGAAATTTCGTCACACACAGCGTTTTGATCCGTCCGAAAACCAATCCTTTCAGGAATATATTGCAAATTCCGACGCCCCGGCTACGACGAGGACTGAGTTGTTGCGACTCATTCGCGGTGGCGAGGACACATATCTTGAATTAAAAGTAAAGCTGTCAAATAGCGAGCGAATTGCTCAGGGCATCGTGGCGCTTGCAAATACCGATGGCGGAACGATAATTTTTGGCGTTAACGACCAACTGCGGATTGAAGGAGTTTCAAATCCGGAATGGGTGCAGACGGAGATCGCCCGTATCTGTCGGGAAGATATAGTGCCGTCAATCACGCCCATGATCGACACAATAGCTTTCGACAGTGGCAAACGTATCGTTGCGCTCGATATTGACGGGCGGCGACGCCCATACCGGACGCGTGATGGACGGTTTTACCTTCGAATTGGCGCCGAAAAAAGGGAGGTCTCGCGGGGTGAACTGTCCGCGTGGCTGGACGAGATAAGGCCGCTGGCCTTTGAGAACATACCGCTTCAGGGAGTTGTCGAGGAGGATTTTGATGACGCATTGCTCTGGTCTTTTGCAAATGGGTTTGACGATAACGCACCGACACGCAGCCTGTATAACACGGCGGATTTTTTGCGCAAGGACCTGCTGCTGGCAGTCGGCACGACGGATGAATTCTTTCCGACTGTCGCTGGACTGATATTATTTGGAAAAAACGAAAAGGTTGCTGAACTGCTGCCTAGGTCGAATGTGACCGTTGCGCGGTTTTCAGGTGATAATGGAACCGCTCAACTAATTGAAGCGATGGAGGTTAAGGGGAATTTATTGACGCAGTTTGAGATGATTTTGGATTTTATTAAACGCTATTGTGATCTCGGCAAGGAACGTCCGAAACGCAAACTCGCACTTGTCACCAATGCAGTCGTGCAGGCCCGTGGAAACTACCATTATTATTCCGTTGCTGAGGCAATCATAAACGCGGTCATGCATCGGGATCTGGCATTGCGTGACATCCGTACGAGAATAAATATTTACGACAACGCTCTTGAATTTATCAATCCACGGAGGACGAATGGATTTTCCCCACCGGCAGCCAGAGCGATCAGATACGGAATTACCCAGCGGCTTAACCCTCAAATCGCGGCGATATTTACCCGGCGTGAATATGGAATTAATGTTCCGCATGGCGGGCTTCCGATGATACTCCGCCAGTCGAATCGTTTTTCCGGCCGCAAGCCTGAAATCTATATTGCAGGCGACGAATTTAAGCTCAAGATATACGCCGCCTGAGCGTGGAGTTCCTCGTCAATCAAACCATTGCGTAATTCTCTTGCGCAGGATGCGGTCACTTCGGCTAGAATAACAATCAAGTCAGTATGCCAGTCAACCAACACGACATATTTATCTCTCTTGTGATGCCCGTGTATCATGAAGCGAGCCATATAGGCAATGTTTTGGAGCAGGTCGAAAGCTGCCTTGTGGAGACAAACTTTCGTTTTGAATTCGTTTTAGTTGATGACGGATCGAAGGATGATACCTGGCAGGTATTGAACGCTCTGTCGGCCCGTTTCCCTATGATGCGCGCCGTTAGATTAAGTAGAAATTTCGGCAAAGAATTGGCACTTTGTGCCGGCATGGAATTGGCACACGGCGATGCTGTGATCGTAATGGATGCTGACGGCCAGCATCCGCCGTCGTTGCTGCCGCAGATGATCAAGAAATGGCGAGAGACCGGAGTCGATATCGTTGAGGCGACAAAGATTGATCGGGGTAAAGAATCGCTTTTTAGCAAGGCCGGGGCCGGACTCTTCTATTTCTTGTGGAACAAGCTTTCAGGGTTTGAAATGCGCGGTGCGTCCGACTACAAGCTTCTAAACCGGAAGGCAGTTGACGCCTATCTTAAGATGGACGAGAGAAACGTATTCTTTCGTGGAATGACGGCATGGCTTGGGTTCACGCGCGAGCATGTCCCGTTTGAGGTCCCGGAAAGGGCGAGCGGACAGTCGAGCTGGTCCGTTTTGCGGCGGCTACGCCTGGCCATGGATGGGATCTCGGGATTTTCGTCGCTG